>JAABUU010002501.1_pt1 | contig 26070 bp, 32 predicted proteins | sample 5559301 | NCBI WGS metagenome assembly JAABUU01 (sample SAMN10711884, study PRJNA513360) | rock metagenome | isolation source: Antarctica rocks | place: Antarctica: Victoria Land, Richard Nunatak white | reverse complement strand
ATGTGACATGCATATTTGGGGACCAGCTCATGCTGCTCTGTCTGCATGAGATGCATGACATACTGCTGCAGCAGCTGGTTGACGCTGTCCTGCATGCGCACACAACAAAGCACGGAGCTTTCTTGCTCCATCACATGACACCTGATTCAATGTGCTGACGAGTCCTGCCAAACTCGGCGCGGCTCTCAAGATCCTGACAAAAGGAGCAGCTACGGGTGACTTGGGCAGCTGTAGATGACTTAATGGAACGCAAAACTTGGGCAGCTGTAGATGACTTGATGCAACGCAAAACATGAACAAAGCACAAAAGCAAGAACCAGCTCTGAAACACAAAGACCAGATCGTATGGCTTCAAAAGGTCATCAAGACTGCCAGATGACAGGCTGGTACCAACAGGCCACACGAAGTGCTGGAGGTTGTTGAGGATCTTGCAGGACAATGCCATGCAACATGCTGCCATCATACGGCCTGCCAGGTGGCAGATCAGCATCCTGGCAGTAGCAAGAAAAGTTGAACCACCTCAAAACAGAAGTGTCAAGAATACCTGCTGGGTCTGCACATGCTGAAGGCTTGACAGCTACAAATTCCGCATCAGCCACAAAGGCCATCTCACCTGGAGAGGGAGGTCATCTGACTTGTTCAGATCCTGACCCTCAGGGTCAGTGTCTTCGTCCACTTCTTCTTGGGATCTGATGTGCAGTATGTCTTGGGGGCCAGGAACTTCCACAGGCAGGTAGCAGAGGGCGAGTGCCAGATGCGCCCCCATGCGCAGTCTGGCTGCGCGCTGTTTGTCTTCAGTAGCAGACTGAGGGGCACTGTCCTGAGCAGCCTGCATGGCAGTTGCAGCAGCGCTGGACTGTTTGTCCACAACAGAAAAATGAGGGGCACTATCATGAGCAGCTTGCACCACAGATGCAACAAGGTTCAATCTTTTGCGACATTCATTGCGTCGGTGTGTTGTGTGTGATGGCTTCATCACATATGTGCGCCTCAGTGATAGAAGCAAACCCATTGTACGGCATCATGTGATTGGGAACTACAGCAGAAAGTGCCACAGTACTCTGGACATAGCAAGGGGTTCGATGACCCGTAGCTGGCGCACCAGCCTCAGCGCACCCTGATACAGCATTTGTCAAGCAATTTTAGGGATAGTCAGACTTTGCACACACGACTGACAGCAGCAGCACAGCTATGCCAGCCTAGTGCAAATGACATGAACAGTTGGATAGCAGCAGCATGCTCCACCCTGCAGCAACAAGGGCTTAGGCCTGGCGCCCCCCAGCTGGATGCAGACCTGATGATCTTCTGCCTCAACAAAGCGTGCCAGCAAAGGTGCAAAGTCCTGCTGAATGATGTCCTGCTGCATTTGCCAGTGCTCCATGCCACTGTCTGGCTGGTGCTCAGCAGCCTTGTCAGCTGCCTCCAAGACTGCCTCAAAGCTGCCTGGCAGTGCATCTGTCAACCTGATCAGCAGCAAAACCCCTTGTGAGCATCTCTCTCCACATTTGCAGAGCAGTGTTGCCAAGGTGCACAAGGGCTGCTTCTGTGCTGCTACGCCATGAGTCAGCCAACATGCTTGGTACAAGTTCAGTCAAGGGTGAGGGGTCACAGCACATCTGCATGTGCTCTTGCTTGAAACTGCAGCAGCGACAGGGGTGGTGACAAGGATTTGAAGATGCCGGATTGGAATCACATGATGCTGCTAAGGAGGTCATTAGAGCAGCACCTGCCGGGAGGCCAGAAGGCAGTGACATCATCCAGCACTATGCTGTGCACCTCTTCTTCAGGCTGAGCATGCCTGGTGCTGGCAACTGCATCCATCCCAACACTCAAGGCAGCATGCAAACCAGAGTCATCCTGGTCCTGGCTTGCAGCTAGCTGCTTGTCTACTTGAGCCTCTAGCCAGCACCTGCTGTGGGCCCACAGAAAGTCTGCCCTTGTCTGGCAGACAGGCAATATTTTGGCGAGGTGACCGGCAAGAGTGGCATACAGTGCTGCTTCATGCTTGCCAGCCATCTGGGAAGACTGGTGATGGCTCTCAGCTGCTGCCTCTGCAACCTGCAGGCGCAGGCAATACCTGACCACACTGCATGATCCAGAGCGCGTGATGACTGCTTGTGTGTATTCAGTGACCAGCACCGCATATTTTCGTTATTAGGTACAGCTAGTGAAAATCTTGTCGATATTCTTTGTGAAACAGATACAGAACCTGCTTGAATGAAGACGAGCATCGTGGAACATGAGGCTGAAACAGATGTCCTTGCTTGGGGAAGGGCTCTGCATGATGACAAGTTGTCCAGCTAGAGTAATGCTGCTATGCCTGAGGATCATCAGCTTCAGTTGTTGGACAGCCACACGTTCATCGAAACAGGCAGACTGAGTATCTATGCGTTCCCCATTGGTTGTTAATCTGTTTGGTGCAGGCACACATGAGTGAGAAGGGTGAGAAGGTTGTGTGCATAGCCGCGCCTGGTAGCATGCCCACTTCCAGACGGTGCGCAGGGCAGTGTTGCTGCCTGCCTCGAACTCAGCTGCCAGCTGCTCCAGTGCCTTGACCCCCCTTTGCTGCTGAGCAGCTGGGCCTGCATGCAACAAACCAGTCAGCATGCATCGGCACCATGCTGATGTGTGCATAGGGACAGCCAGAAGCAAAACATGCTGTGTCAGTCAGTTGACACTCTTTGAGCTGGACACTGTCCATCAACAAGGCTGCATGAAAAGTTACTGAAGCTTTGGTGGGTTTTCAGTTTGGCATGGCGCCTGAGGCAGCTGCCTGCATGTGAAGCCGTTCACAACCACAACTGGTCTGCTCTGATCTCAGAACTGTCTTCCAGTAGATCCAAGGCAACAGTCACAAGGAATGAGGTGATCTGGACCCAGCATAGGATGACAGGGCCTGCCTAAGCAAACAGGGCTCTGCCCTTGTGCTACACAGCTATAGCAGGTACAAGCTTTGTACAGCCAGCAGCCCACAGCTGTGTTCCACAGCTGTGTTCAAAAATTGCTTTCCTGAGAGGAGGTTTACAAGCAACTGAGTTTTTGACTGCTGTGTTGTCACCTAGGGGTGTGGGTCCGTTGGGGCCGCCCCCCAGCAAAGAAGCTGCTCTCCATGACTGCCCACAATCCATGCATGTCCTTGCTGCCTGGCTGATGCGGCCAGCTTTCACCAGCTCAAACAGGTAGCCGTTCAGCGCATCCTCATCTCTGCTGCTGTCACTCTTCAGCGCAGCCTTCTGTCTGCAATGACAACATTGCAAATCAGGTATCTTTGGTGACGGACAGCTTTACACAACATGCCATGGAATTTTCCAGAGAGAAAAGCAGAAAGGAAAGTGAACAGCGCATGATTGCACAGCAAGTAAGCTCCACAGGTGACAATGGGGCAAATATTAGACAAGATTTCAGAGGGCCCTGGAAAGACAAACCCAGGGCGGACCAGCCAGCATCAGGAAACAATAGTTCTGCAACACGGGGGCGACAACTGATTGTGAGGCACCTGGTTGTTGCATCTGGGTCGAGCTGAGTCACCAGTCCAGAGGCGTTGCCCCTGTCCTGCAGGGCAGCCTGGGTGTCTGACCATACTCCAGATCTCTGATGGAACCTTGGACCTGCACTAGCAAGCACCAAGGCATCATGTTGCCTGGTGGCAGCAAGGTACAGGGTACAGTCCTTAAAGCTTGACTCAGCGCAATACTAAGCGCTATCATGAAGACATGCATATGGCATTGCCACGTGCAGTCAGCTGTGTAGCCAAGACACACTAAGCACAAAAGGGATTATGAGATGTGAACTCGCATGAGGATGTGCACTGCTCAGGGTTGGCACAGCATTCACATGGGGTTCACAGCATTCAAATGGGGTTCACCGCATTCACATGGGGTTCACAGCATAGACCTTGCAGATGACAACCTTGGCCTTGCTCGGTAGTGTAATCTAAAGACTGGCTTGCAAGCTCTTCCAGCCATGTGATCACACGAGCACATTGAAGAAGTTTTGCATCATCTGAGATGATGCCTGCAACTGTGTGATGGACCTGCAAAATACAGCGTACTCTGAACGAGCTGCAAAGTTGCAATAGAACATATTTGCAGCATGCACCTGGCACCAACAAGCAAAAAATGAGCAATACTTTGGTAGGGTGTGAATCTTTGACAACAATCAGGGCCACATAACAGGCATCAATTGTGTCAATTGTGAGGCACGAAACGCACCCAGCAGCTGCTATACATGCAAGCAAACCCTTGCTGCATGTGTGTGAGTGCACGATGACGTGGAACAATATTGAGCAGTGCAGCGAGAGCGAGACATACTGTTGGGACTGAAGTCTGCTGCCCTCCTCTGCCACCAGGGTATGTCTTGTTTGTCCTTGCATACATGTGCAGAAGGAGCGTCCATGTGGCAGCTTCAGCTTCCAGGACACTAGCCTCAGCTTGCAGATGCATCAGCCTTGCTGCTCGGTACTGGTTTTTTAAGCCTTCTGCCCTGCACAGTACAGAGTTTGCATTCTTTGCTATCATGAAAACAGGGTGTTGCTATCTAAAAAGCCTTAAGCTACCGCCAGTTGTGACAGGTAACACTGCCAACATTGAGAGCTATACTGACCTCAGGTCCCTGCTGTGCTGTGAGCAACTTTGGGCAAATGCCTCCAGGGCGTTCTGTATGTTGTTGTCCTCCATGAAGAGTTCCAAGGCCTTGGCAAACTCTTGCTCATCTCTGTCCTGACCTGCTGCCAGGATTAGTGGCTTACGGACTTGCAGAGCGCCTAGGTCAGTCGCAGGTCTTGTAATAGGCGAAGTAACGAGACTGCCCTGAGGGCGATACCTGTCGCTGGCATATGCGCATGAAGCGGTCCTCCCAGAGAAACCTGATACTCCGAAGGTGACGTTGGTGGCCGAGAGGAATAAGCCTGGTTTGTGTAGCGAGCGTCGAATTCACCGGACTGATCAGGATCAGGTGGAGACAGTGGAAACTGAAACAGGTTGTTTGTGTACGATGTATGCATGTTCCACGGCTCTGTGACCAATGCTCTCACAATCGTAAGCGGTCAGTACTGACTAGTGGTACCGCCTGGGAGTCTCGATACGAGTACTATCAGAAACAGTGCAAGCGGTTGTGGCTACGCACTTTCGAGGACGACACGACCATGTTTGTCAGCTTTTGCTCGCCACGCGAGGCGCCGGATATGTCTTGATGTGCTGACACAACCGTGCTGCGCTGTCCGCAAAGTCCGGTCACGCTTACAACAGGTGTATACGAAAATAGAGACATCTGAGTCCTCGCAGGATTGACGGCGGTCGCACTTGCCCCTGGCAACACGAGCACTATCTTGAGAATCGCAGAGGACTGCATCTGCGTCTTGGTCGTGTGAGTTCCGCAGTTATACTGCCTGCAGGCATGCATCCTGCTAGGTTTCTGTCCTGCCTTTAGGGTCGCTTCACCTCAGCAGTATTGCAGAGCGAGTTGCAATAGCTCCACCGACTGGCTCTCTGGACGATGATCAGTATAGATGCAACGTGAATCTTAGCAGTGCAGCTGAATGTTTCTGACTGCCGTCAATCGAGCAAGGCAAACACCAAGCATGCCGACGTGCCAAGACGTGCATACTGTTCTGCACACTGCTATGTATCAACGCTGCCAGATGGTGGTAAATCTTAGCGCTACAGAAATTTATGCATGGTTTGTACGGCAACACGTGATTGTACAGCCTACGATACAGCCAGAGCTAACATAGCCTGCTGACCCGCTTTTGAGCACTCAGTGCTACTGGGTGCAAATAAGCTGTATCCCACCATGAAAGCCCATGCTGCCTCATTTGTACTTCTTGGCAAGTTGTCTTTTGCAATCCAACCCTCAGCCAAAGCACTTTGTACACAAATAGAGACAATGAGACTTGCTGCACTTCTGTTGCTGTCTTACCTGTCAAGATTTGAGCCTCCAACAATGTGCTAGGCATTGCAATCTGAGGCTTTTGCATATGGCGCAATACTGACAGCACTGCAGCATGATGCCCAAGTCTGTGTTTCCCTATGGTCAATGGTTTCATTCATATGCGCAGCTCTCACACAACCCTATTGCTGACTGTCCCAGAAGCAGGCATTGCAGAAAAATGCCAGCAAGTCCAGCTAGATGCACTGTGCTGCTATATTGCAGGCATAGTTAGCTCAGACTTTGTACTTCATGGTGTCTTTTCAAATGAAGAAGTGCAAAGATCTTGCAAGAATTATCTCGTCATCCTTGATTCTACCTTACTACCTTATGCAGACCTTTGTTGCTGTAACTCAGTAGGGTCTCAAAGCCTCGGCGGTTGCCTAATCAGCTGCTTCTGCAACTTTTTTCAGCCAATGGCATGGCATGCAATCTGGAGGCGCTGCTCTTGGGCCGATGCAGAGTATGCCTCAATCCACACACTGTAGGGTGTTCATTCAAGCTCAATCCCGGCAGTTCCAGAAACAGCCTTGTGCGCTCTAGTAGGGCAGAAGCAGCAGTGCTCAACTCAACGGGTGCTTGGTTGGCCTTGGTCATGATCATGAAGGTTTTTGGACACTTCCTGACAAGCGCCATGTTCTCAATCTTGATTGCTTTGCTGTACATGCGGTAATGCTAGACTCAAAGGCAATCTTGTTGACAGGCCATGGTCCTTGACGTGGCACTTGACATAGATGGCCGTGAGTGGTTCATGGACCGCAATCCATAGCTTGGATTTTTTTTTGTGCTTGGTAAACGTGCTCCGTCTAGGGTGTATCCTGCTTGTAAAACTTTTGCTTGTAGCATTGCTGACGCACGTACTGATGGACGGGACGGAGGTAAATCCCAGGAAATGCTTCGGGATTACTGGGACCCTCAATCAATAGCTTCCTTGTAGGGTCTGTAGGAAGTCACGTTCGGACTTTGTGTTGGGTGCGCCGTTACTTACCACAGCACGTAATTCTGACCGTTTGATTGAGTTTTTCAGGGTGAACTCCGTCCTGACCAGACAGTGTGCACTGCATTGAGACGTACGACTTCGAGCCGAAAACGATCGGTGTTCATCAAACTTTTTCCGACACAAGCTTTGGCTGAACCCGACGGTAAGGGTTCCTAAAGGTATGCTCAGCGCATGCTACTTTACATCTGTGGCAGGATCATGCTGTGATCTTAGGTTCACAGTGTTGTCGCACTTTGTAAGGCGGGGAGGTCAGCCTGTGCAGCAGTTGCTGTAATGGCGTTACTGTTTGCTCCAGTCGAACCTCGAACTAAGTTACGCATGCATGCGTGTTGGCAGTATAGTTGCAATGTATACTGTCTTCAAACAGGCCGCCTGGCAATCGTAGCATTTGTCAACTGACGCAGGCGATTAACATGTCTTCAGCCGGCACCTACTATGAGCTACTGGGCGTCAAACACGATGCGTCCACAACCGAGATCATAGATGCATACAACAACAAAGTTCAGAAGGTATACTCGCTGGATCTATTGCAATGACAACTTCTGAAAACCATATCTGGTACAGCTGCTGACTGTTTCTTGTTTCCAGGTTGACGTCAATAAGCGAGAGGATGAGTTAAAGTTGGAGCAGTATGGTCTTGCATACGAAATTCTGAGCGACACTCATGCTCGTCAAACATATGACAAAGAGATTGTTGACAGCCGCAAGGACTCTGATGCCCCACAGACAACTGGAGACGTTCTCAGCAAGGCAGCAGTTGATTCAAAGGGAGCAGCGATGGATCTTAAGGATGCCATCACCAGTGACAATCCTGCGGACCGAGCACAGCTAATTGGGAAGGCTGTCACTGCCCTGGGACAGAGTCTGGGACAAGGCAAACTGTAAGTACTGGCAGGACTGCTGCATTTTTGCTGGGCTATACGATATAGTGAGTCGTGATGCAGTCAGGTGCAGCCAGATGTTAACAGCCACACTTGCTTTTGCAGATTTGAAGACTATGTTGGTCAGCTGGAAGCTGCAACAGCAATTGCAGGCCTGTCTGTTGAGAAGGGACGCACAGTGGGCATCAAAGACAGGAAGGACATTGCGGCAGTTCAGGAGGTTTGTTTACATTTGCTTGCCCTTGTGGTTCAGTTAGGCGCAGTATGGAGCAAAATAACCATTGTTGCTGTATGGCATGGTTATGCATGGTGTCCATCTGTATTCTGCATCTCACGGCTGAACCTCGTCTGTTGTCAAGGGCAAGTTTGTCTTGGCTTCGACAAGGCTTGTCGGATTCACAAACTGAACGCGTGCTCTCTGGAAGGGGCATCTGCGTTCGCTGAAGCATCTTCTGTGCAGGAGCGTGAGGCCCACCTGGCTGACCTCATGAAGGCAAAGCTTCAGAAGTTTGTTGATGGTGACAAAGAGGGCTTCAAGCAGCAGATTCAGAATGAGGCTGACCGCATTGCAGCTGTTCCTTTTGGTGTGCCCATGCTGGAGGTCATTGGGTGAGTTCCTGCACAAATCTACACCTGTCTCCCCCTGCCAGAGCACACACCTATACCTGTCGCCCCCTTCCTGAGCACATACACTTCATACTTGGATGATGTGTTCCACAACATCCTCTTGGATCCACACATCCCTTCCGCAGCTTCACACTGTTCGTTATTATTGTACATGTCAAGCACTGTTGCGTGTTCTAATCTGTTTATGTCATGCCTGAGGTTGGGCAGCCCAAGCACTGCCCCCAGACTGCTTGGTCTCTGTGATTTAACACGGCATATAGCTGGCTGTAGCTGGCCGTCAGTCTTGCTGCAAGCACACCAGGCTGCACGTACCTGACCCAGGGCAAGACACGTGTTCACCATCATGCCGTAATACGTCTGTCTTGAGATGCTACAGCCCGCTTCAGCAAGCCTGCCATGCATTCACATGTGTGCGCAGCCTATCAGACAGTTGTGTGCAGTCTCAAGGTAGAACGCCACCACTGACTGCATTCCACATTGATAGGTATGGGTATGAGCTGGGTGCTGAGCCCGTCCTTGGAGCAGGCGTTGCCAAGTGGTTCAAGCGCAAGGGTCACCGCCTCTCCACCAACGTAAGCCTTCACAAAGCCTGGCTGTAAAAGATTGCATGCATCATTGCAAAGGTTTGCTCATACTACCTTGACAGCCATGCATGCTGTGCCTGTTGTATGCCTGTTGCATTTGTGCTTAAGCTTTGCATGAGAGTGCTTTCAATTGCATTCACCACATAGATCAATTGCATTCACCACATAGAGACCTGGTCCTGCCAATCTGTGCGCACTGCAAGCAGGTTCAGCCTGCACAGTCTTGACTTCTTATGCTCAGCCGCATCTTCAACTGCGGTCTACTTTGAGCGTACATGTTGCAAACGCTGATGTCCAGCAGTGACCAGTAACCGTTACAGCCAACAGCACTCCCACCTCACTTTTGCCGTGAGACAACGCGGTGCAAGATCATATGCGAGTATGGTGCTGGTCTGTAGGCATCCACCGTAGCAGCTGGTGTGAGTGCGTACCTGATCAAGTCAGATATGAGCAAGCTGAAGCCTGCAGAGATGGCCCAATACTTTGAGGATCGCCTAGGTTGGGCAGTCACAACTGCCTGGAATCTGAATGTCAAGGACATTGAGCAGACCATTTCTGGAGTGTGCAAGCGGGTATGCTTTCTTGACACATGTGCTGTGTCCATGTGCAGCAGTACTAGCACCCTAATGCCTGCATGCTATATTTGTGACTTTTCTGCCTGCAATCATGTCGACATGCTTTCAGCCTTTCTGCTTGCACTGGTGCATCATAGCGCTATTGAGTTAAACGAGGCATTGCATTACATGAGCATAGGCTGCGTAGTTAATCAACAATCATCATTTCTTATACCATCACCATTACATTCCTTTCAGGTGGTGAGGAAGCCTGAGGAGGGGGAGTACATTGGCCACCTCAGAGCTGAGGCTCTCATGGAGATGGCCCGTATCTTCCAGGTAACACTCCCTGTACACCCTGCCTACACGCCATGTCACTCTGCCTATTTCATTCAGGGGCACAAATATGTTTTACAAGACATTGCCGGTGCTGTTGTATGCGTCTAGCAAGTCATCTGTAAACATATCACACGCTTTGGGAAGCATGCATCAGACAGTACCACTGCACCTTGCTTGCTGCTGTTATGCTGTACTGCTGTATAGTCATCCGCCCTGCAGGCCCATACTGCTAATTTGTGCCTGCTGCCATTTCCTAGATCTGAGAGGCATCATGACTCATGTCTGAGCCACACTGTCACTGATCTCAGGAGGACAGGAAGGAGCTGTCACTGAGGGCCATCATTGGGCTGACTCCAGAGGAGCAGGATAAGGCTGCGGGTGCTGCTGCCAGTGCTGAGGACCAGTACAAGCAGGCTGGCCATGCCGCTGCTGACCAGGCTGAAGCTGGTGCAGATAAGCTCACACAGCAGGTGGGGTCCAGGGCTCAGCATTTTCATGCTCAGCATTTTTTACTCAGCATTTTGGTTGTAACCTGCAGTCACGCGGGTGTGTCTCATTACATCTTACCGTATATACACTGCATTGCACGTCTTGCCAGATTAAGCACAGGGTTTTCACACAGCAGCTAAGAGTGCTTGCAGAGTGCCTGTACACTGCTTTTATAAAGGCAAAAACGTTACTGGTAGTGTTTTTGTCGGTCACTTGGTTGTCAATCCATGCCCATGTGTCCTTGCACTTCTGAGAGGACCCTTTTCTCATTGCTGGCACAAGTCCTGCAGCATTGCTGTACAACATAGTGTATTGACTTAGGCACCCACCCTGATTTGCTACTCACACACAGGGGGCCATGCTCTGTGTAGATGTGCTGGACACATCCTCATTGCATGGGCGTCAGGCTTCGTCTGATCTTGCTTTATCGGGTGTAGGGCAAGGCTGGTGCCCAGAAGGTTGCTGATAACGCTGTGCCCAAGACACAGCAGTTCAACGAGGAGCAGCTGAAGCCTGGAGCCGACAGGGCCGGTGAGGGCCTGAAGACAGGCGCTGACAGGGCCTCCAAGGGCCTGCAGAATGCTGCTGACCAGGTCTCTCAGCAAGCAGGTGTGACTTGCCCCAAGCTGCTGCATATGATGCTGCATGTCATCATGATATATGATCATTGGTGGCATGTTGTCATGATACACGCTCAGTGGTGGCATGTTGTATGGTGAAGCGACGAATGAGCGCATTAAACCTGCACTATCATATGGGCTGTGCACTAAAGAGGTTCGGCGCTTACGCGTGAGGTAAAGGCATTCTTTTAACTCTGTGTTTGGCCCAGTGCTCCAGCTGTCACACCATCAATTGCAGCGCTGTGTGAAGTCACAACAGGTGCTGTAGTATCTGCTATGTGTATGTTAAATGGTATTGCACTCATGCAGAGCCAACTGCCAAGAAATTCACAGAGGGTCAGCTCAAACCAGCAGCCGACAAGGTAGCGGCCAATGCCAAGCCCACAGCCGACAGGTTCAATAATGAGCAGCTGCTCCCAGCAGCAGACAAGATTGCCCAGAATGCCAAGCCCACAGCAGACAAGCTGACAGAGGGCCAGATCAAGCCTGCTGCTCAGAAGATTCATGACGAGGCTGTGCCTCGCACCAAGGACTTCACTGAGGGCACACTGCAGCCTGGTGCCAAGCGGCTGGCAGACAACGCTGAGCCTATGGCAGACAAGCTGATCAAGCAGGGTGTTGAGCCCCTTGCAGATGTAAGCACATCACCTGCCTCCTGCTTTTGCTCACACTTCAGCCACTTCTGTCTGGGTGTCATCAATGTTACAGCTCACACACTCATGCTCTGCTGTAAGGTTTTAGGCAGCAGCACAAGTAGCAAGACAATGCAGACTCATGACAGGATCAGTTTGTGCTGTTATGGCCGCCAGGACAATGGATGATGGACACAAGACAATGGAGTGTGCTACATTTGCTTTGCACGCTGCTTGTGCATGCATACTTGTCACTGGCAGCTGCAGAAGGAGTCAATTCAATGTCGCATGGCGGCCATGTCTAAGCAGTCTGCACCGGAGCAGTCCTGAGTCTATTGCCTGTTTAATCAAGACTCAGCTCGAATTGGCATCTATGCTGTGGCCATCACCCAGTTGCTTGATGTGTTGCAATGTAGGCCATCGAGAAGAATGCTGAGCCCATGGCACATGACATCGCCCAGCAGATCTTGAAGCCTGCTGCGGCAGCAGCAAGCAGCGCTCACCCTGCATCAGAGCAGTTCACTCAGGAGGGCGTCAAGCCTGCAGCCAAGATCATTGCTGAAAATGTGCAGCCGGTAGCCAAGGGATTTACTGATGACACTCTGCTGCCCACAGCACAGAAGGTACGAGCCTACTAATGTACATGATGATGCAGGGCCAGCGTGCTGGTCCTGTGCATGTAGCTCACTGTTGAGCAATCTGTGAAACCAGCGTGTACAATCAATTGATTGCCTGCCTCAAAACAGCGAGTACAAACAGTTGGGTCGCCTGCCTCACAGACTGTGCAAGGCAAAGTGTATTGCTCTTCAGCTGATAGTGTGTGAGCAAGGCAGCAAGCTGAGGAGGGAGGAGCAGTCTGGTGGGCTGTTTATGTTTGACGTTGAGCGTGTCAGCAAGTACCCTTGCTGTTACCTGTACAGATGCATGTGGCTAATGAAGTGGTCAGTTTTGCCTATTGATGACAGCTGCATCTGTCTGCAGGTGGCAGACAACGCTGAGCCTATGGCAAAGGAGTTCAATGAGCAGCAGTTGCAGCCTGCAGCTGAGTACATTGCCAAGAACTTTGAGAAGGAAGCAAGGAGGCTAGCCAAGGAGGTCGGCCCTCTTGCTGAGGGGCTGCCCAAGGCCATGAGGCGCGCAGTCGAGCTGAACAAGGTGACTTGTGTGTGCTTGCTGTACATACTCTGCTGGCATGCATCTCTGGCTGATAGCACAGGCTGTGCCTCCAACTAGGTGCACATACATCCTTTGCTCAGCCTGCATGCAGTACATCTGCTGTGGGCATCTGTCCTATGGCAACCTGCCTGACAGGTTTACCACTCCATCTGATATTGATGAGATGTATTTTCTGGCGCTTTCTGTCTGGCGCTTTCAACATGCACAACAAGAGCTTACTCCTTTTACTGACATCTGTCATGGCAGCCTATGGTCAACTTCCGCTCTGTGCCTCTTTTGACCATAGGCGGCCACATGAATGATGTGCAGATGCCAGTATCAGAGGTAGGCTCCTGTTGTACATGTTGAACTCAGCGGCACAGAACGGCAAGAACGGCTGGTGTCTTGCATGTGCACATTGCTGTCAGAACGCTGGTCATGCAAATATGCGGCGCAGGAGCTATCTGTTCCTTTCCTCTGCTGTTGCCGAGCCGCTTCCTTTTGCAAGAGACAGTTTGAGTAGCTTTCATTCTTGCTTGTCTGTGTGGTGCAGGTGCCCCCTGAGCTGAAGGAGGATCTCATGCTGATTGCTGACAAGATCGAACCATACCTGCAGCAAGTGAAGGAGCAGGCTGATAAGATCCCTGAGAAGGCACATGAGCTGGCAGGCAAGATCCAGCCTGCTGCTGAGAAGCTAGGCGACCAGATTGAGCAGGGAGCCTCCAAGGTACTATCTCATGCCCATGCACATGCACAACTAAGATGGAGCTTCAAGCTGCTGTCCATAGCATTGCTGACTGGTTCAGGGCAAAATTTAGTAACTTAGAATCTGTATGGATATGGCTCTACGACGGCCATCTTGTGCATGAGGCGCCGTGTGCCTCGCATGCAAGACAACTTTTTCAGGGGTCACCTGTGCATTGCCTGAGATGTGGTTGTGCTTAGGCACAGAGGCTGCTGTGCAGAGCAATGCCCAAACCCACAGAAGCTTTGCAACCTGGTCTCGTTTCTTGACTGCAGGTGGCAGAGCAGGCTGTGCCTCAGGCAGAGAAGGCTGCCAAGGTCATCAATGAGCAGGCAGACAAGGTTGCAGACAACATCCAGCCCATGGCCGACCAGGCTTCCAAGACCCTTGTCGACAATGCAAAGCAGATCTCTGAGGAAGGCCCAGAGGCTGCTGACAAGGCCCAGGCCAAGGTGGATGAGATTGCATCACAGGTGACATGGCAGCCCACTGATCTCAACGCACGCAGGATTCATCTGATGCTTTCAAGCCTGCTAAGTTTTGTCCCAGTCCTGAAAGTGCTGCAATGTGCATGTGTGCACAGCTGTTAAATGCATCTGAACAGCTGTTAGATGCATCTGAACAGGTGCACAAACATGTGTGCTATACCACCTATCATCTGCCCAGAGACAGTGGATAATCTCTGTGAGTACCCAGAAAACTTTTGCAGCCCTTACGGAATGTGTGTACTCATGGTGAAATGCTTCGCAGGTGGCCAAGCAGGCAAAGCCCCAGGCTGACAAGGCGGCCCAGATCATCAAGGGCACTGCCCAGGGCATCAAGGAGAATGCTGAGCCCACTGCCAAGGTGCTTGCTTGCCTTTTGCTGCGTGCCTGTGGCTTGCCGCCTTGGCTGTTTGTCATTGCCTGCTGCACATGGGCCCCTGCAGCCTGGACTATCAAGCCCCCCATTTTTGTGTACACTCTGCAAGCCCTCAAGTAGGATCATGAGAGTCTGTACAATGGAGATAGTGTTTATGGCATCTGGTATACAGACTTGCGAGATAGCGCTTCTACTTTTGCTGCTGCAAATTGCAGCATTTGCATGAGAGCATCAAATGCAGGGGCAATGATGTGTTTAGTAATTGCGTGTCATGCTTTGCTTGACTCTTGATACTCATCATGCTTTGCCACAGAATGTATCAAAAGAGGCAGAGAAGACAGCAGCCAACATTGCAGAGGCTGCACCAGTGATTGGTGACAAAGTGTCAGACAGGATAGGGCGGGAAGCAGAGCAGCTGGGCAATGAGATCAAGCCTGCAGCTGAGAAGGCCGCTAAAAGGATCAGCAGTGAAGCTGATCAGCTGGGCAAGGAAGCCAGGCCCATGGCTGACAAGGCTTCAGACAACATTGAGGCACGAGCCAGGCAGGTTGGCGAGCAGGCGCGGCCTGCTGCTGACAATGCATCTGAGGCCATGAGGAAGACAGCTGATGATGCCTCAGGTGAGACGAAGCACTATAATGTCAGTTGCTGGTCCTGTGTGTTGTGTCCTGAAAATTGGCAGTTGGTGCTATTTGTGATGCATGCATTTGTGCTCAGTGAGATGCAGCATTTTGACTGTCAGGTACTGGTCCTGTGTTGCGTCGTGAGAGCTGGCATTTGATGTTGCTGGCATACGTGGCACTTTTCTTGCTTGTCAGCACAGCTTGCTCATGTACCATGACTTTGGGATTGTATTTTTTTGGAGTGTGTGGTTGCATGGTTTTGTGCTTTCTGCGTGTTGCTGCAGGGCACTCAAGGCCGTAGCTCCATGTTGAGAGACAGGGTGTGGATGACCTGATATGTGCAAGAGCGTGCTGACATTTGCTGCTGTGCTGCAGAGAACGTGATCAAGCCTGGAGCGCAGCAGGCAGCTGACAAGCTGAATGACACAGCCAAACAAGTGAGGGACGAGTTGCCAAAGAAGGCCGATCAGGCTTCGGATGCAGTCAAGAAGCAGACCAAGCAGGCAGCTGACCAGGCTAGGGACACTGCCAACAACCCACCTGACCTGCAGGGCAAGGCCAAGAAAGCCACAGACAAGCTTGGACAGCAGTAGATCAGCATTGTCTTTGTGTCATTGCTGCAGCAGCAGTTAGTCAGCAAATTGCAGGTGTATAGACAGTATTATGCTGGTGCAGACATGCAGGGACATCTGTTGTGTGTTGCTGGCTTCCTAGCACTCTTGTTCTCGTTTGATTTCTTGACTCGTTAGTTGTGCATCTTAAAATGGCATGTAAGCTAACGAATGAGTGTGATACTTCGTTTCTTGACCTCATTTCACATTGCGCTCTTTTCAATCTACATGTGGGCGGTCCACAAGCCGTTTGCATCACGTAGTCTGTAAGTTGCGGGCAGTCTCTAGCCGTTTGGGCAGTCACAAGTCATCTGTAAACACATAGGTCAGTAGCGCAGCGATGCACAAATCAATGTTGCAAAACGCTAGGCAGTTCGTGCACAAAAGTGGCTCGCTGCCTGAAGGGTTCGAACCTTCGCGCGTTTCCGCATACACTTAGCAGGCATACCCCTTAACCACTCGGGCAAAGCAGCTCAGGATGGAATCTAGCTGAATTTCAAATTATTTATTCAATTTTTTCGTGGCAAGATATGTGCAGTATTGGGCATCCATGTTTTGACATACATATACACCTCATATGGTCAACTCCCCAAACTTGCACTAAGTCAGCCGAGCAAGCCTGGTAAAGCAAGGGAATCAGTGCATGCGTTCTGAATAACCACAAGGTGTGAAGCCTGGTCGTTAGGCTAAGACAAAGGTGGCGCAAAGCTTCCTTTGCCATGCATTCTAAAACAACAAGTGCACATGCATACACAAAACACAGATTCCCATACATGAAGTAGCACCAGACTCAACAGCAATGCCTTGTTCCTACTTTGCAGCAGAACCAGCTGCGTAGTATACCGCTGGTATGGAAGGTGACAACAGGCTTTCTCATCAGTGAAAAGTTTCACGCTTTACATACAAACAAGGCAAATGAAGTTAGCAGAGCTGCTGAGACTCTGAGGTTATTGCCAGATATTTATGTGAGCCCCCATGCCCAGGACACCTTATGCATTTCAGCTGTCAAGTTGACAGGGACAAGCCTTGATACAAGCTACGCTGCAGTTCCTCACAGCCACCTGTGGGGCCACTACAATGACAGGTATTTTCTGTTCTCACTCAAAGTGGCACTACTGTACCGGTGAACTGAAAACTAACCATTGTTTGCCATGCCTGCCTATACACTTACACTGCAACCACACGCACCTTCATGACAAAACTCCTAGTAATACATACAGTCCTGAACCACACACCGCCAGCCTGAATCTACTGCTTGAATAGTGCAAATTGTGTTTGTGAACCAATGCTGATTGACCAGGGCATTGTTGCCAGTATAAACCAAAAGCACTGCTTGTCTAGGGATGCAACGTGTCAACAATGCCTATGATAAACAGCTAGGTACACAGCACTTGAGCTGTAGCTCAAGCTAAGTTCTTGCACGCAGCTGCTTGCTCTGTGAGCAAATGTGACAAAGCATCTCTTGCTCTCATGGTCTGCTGACAAAAGATTCACAACTTTGAGCACAGCTTCACTCAGCACTGATGGTTGTGTCCATTTTCTTCTGGACATCCATTTCGTGTCTACAGAGTGGCACTGATGGTTGTGTCCATTTTCTTCTGGACATCCACTTTGTGTCTACAGAGTGAAGGTGCGATCAACTGGGTGGGTCGAAACCAGGCCATCATCACTGAAAGTTACTTTTTTGGCAGCAGGGCGGGCAGGCCGCAGCCTTTGTCCCAAAAGGTTGCCACAATCCACCATGTTCAGCCCAAATGCCAGGAAAGCAAGCCCTGAATGTGCAAACAACACCTTTGCTGGAGTCATGGGATGCGTTTGCCCTGCATGCTGTATACACATCTGCTGCTGTGCAGCATTGCAATACTGATTTTGGTGTTTTGTTGATGTGCCAAAAGTGAAGCACACACTGGTGACCACAAGCATATGTCGCACTATAGGACATATTGCGAGCAGAGCAGTCTGACAGTAGCAGGTAACTCAATTTCCAAAGCCTTGAAGGTGTACAGGGTAAGTAAGAGAAGTATAGAAGAATCTGAAGGACCCTCTAAACCCTTGAGTGTGCTACAGGTGCATCTCAGTGGCACCGCCAGTCATGACCAAGCACGCTCACAGGTCTGCCTGCAGCATTGAAGCGTACCTTGCAAAATGAGAAAGAAGGAGAAGGTGAGACGGTGCATGGAGATCATGCCGTAGAAGGCGGCTGTTAGCACAAAAATGGACATTGCCATTTCCCCAGCATAGAATCTGCAGGTTCTGACTTGGGGGAGGGGGGCAGCAGTGCCAGGACGGCGGTCTGAAGCCCCTAGCTTAGTGGTCACCACCCATTCAGAGGCACGCTTCATGTCCAGTGTGCCTGCACCGCTGCTGCCTGTTCGGCATTATGTCGCCACACGAGTCCAAGTAACGCCGCAAGGCATGGGTACCAACACTGGTCATTCACAACATGCACTTGTGCATGTGATGCATGCAGCACGTGAAAAACCTTATTTTACTGCTCTGGAGGGAGATTTAATGCTGGAAATTCAGGTAAGAACAGTGTGCATGCTGGGCATCGTTGCATCTGGACTTGCATTAGCAGCGTGAGTGAGACTGCAATTTGGTCAGCAGGACTTACCTGCAATGACAGCTCCTAACCTCACAAGGCCCATGGCATTCTCAAACAGCACATAATGAATGCAGTGAATCCACCCCTGCACAAAAGAATGCACGTCAGCAGGTGTTAAGCTGGGAACACTCAAGTATAGCTTTCAGGGGTTTGCATGCCCATTTTGACACTGGGCAACAACTGCTGCTGGAACAAAGCAACAAAGTGCAAAGCAACAGTGTCATCATGTCTAAGCCAGCACTGCTGCAGGTGCAGCTCTGAACATGCCTTTGACCAGCATGGCTGTTGATGTTGATACAGTGAAAGCAGCTGACATACCCTGGGAGTGAAAGCAGCTGTAGTCAAGGTGACCAGGACCGGAATATGCACAAGGGCCCACAGTGGCACCGACACCTGAGCACCGCACATCAGGTCTGCCGATAACTCTTACGCTTCATCCGAAGTGCAAGTAGGCCATCGGGACACAGCAGCAATGCAAAGGTTGCAGGCTGATGGTGCATAACAGCAGTTGCAATATGTGAAGAAGAATGCCACACACGCCAGGCATAATCAGCAAGGAGTGACATATCAATCAGAGCTGTTGTCTGCAACTTGTATGAGGATCCTGTGGTCCAAGGGGGAAGGCAAGGAAGACGGTGGCAGTGGGGAAGTGGGGGGGGGGAGGTGGGGGGGAAGGAGGGGTCTAGTTACCTCAGGCGTGAAAACAGACAGGGGTACAAGGCCACAAAAGAAGCCCATAGACACCCAGTGGGTGGCCACCTTCCGGATCCCAAAGTAGCAAAATATGAGGTCCAGCTTGCAGTGCAGGGGCAGGCTGCTGGCCCAGATGTCTACTGCTGCCTTGCGCCACAGCTGCACCGGCCCACATGTCCACCTGTGCTGCTGCTTGCGGTACGCAAAGAAGCTGGCTGGCAACTGAATTGAGATGAGCAACAAGTCAGCAAGGTCAAAGAAATGTTGCTTGTTCCAGTCAAACATGAATCTCCTCCCAACTGTGCAATGCAGGCCATGGTAATGCAGGCATATGCCAGGTTGATTGAGCTTCTGACATCTGTTACTTGATGTGCAGAAACCAGATGCAGATGCTTCAGAGGAGTACTCCATCACTGGTGGCCGCATACAATATTGATAAGTATAATTATTAATAAGTCAGATGTACTGGCCTTTCCCCTGGAGCTGATTATGCACCTGTGTGGCTCTCTGCTTGTCCCAGGCAGAGCACATGCGCAGTCACAGAACAACGCATACTTTGCAAGGCATGTGTTGACCTCATTGAGGCAGGTGACATCACGCAAGTACATGCCCTTCCAGCCAGCTAGGTAGGCACGCAGGGACAGGTCCATGTCCTCAACAGTCGTACGGCTGTTCCAGCCGCCAACGTCTATGATTGCGCGTACCCTCCACACTCCAGCAGTGCCGTTGAAGTTGAAAAAGCTTCCGGAAGAGAAGTGAGCGTACTGCTCACACTTGCAGTGGTAGTTCAGCGAGATTTCCTGTGCCTGAAACACCCGTGCAAGTTCAGGCTGACTTCCAGGGTGACGTTTGGCATGACAGCATCAAGCTATGCTTTAGTACCAAGCAGAAGAGCACCTGGTCGCAGACATTCCACAGCAACATGCAGCCAGAAGTCAACATGAAAGAGCCCAGTGCACAACTGCATGAGTAATTGCAAGGTGCAAATCAAATTGTGTTAGGCAATGTTGTGCCACAACATGCATCACACATTTGAATTGGTATCAGAGGTCCAAGCAAGAAGCTGAAGCAACCTTTGTGAGGTATGACTCATCTGCGTTGGTGAAAGTCCACCGTGTTTGCACAAAGCCTAGCTGCAAGTCAAGCATCAAATGGGGTATGGTCTTCATCTGCATGCACAAAGGCAAGTCTGAGGAGCATGCTGCACAACGAGGCTTGCGCAGGCACAATGGAGCCTGCCAACACGGACAGTCCTACTATGCAGTGTGAAAGGGCATCAGACCTTGAGGCTGAATCCTTATCAGTCAAAGTAAAAGCATATGTGGCGTGTGTGCTTACCAGGAAATCACTGTCTGGCTTGAAGTCAGCGTCGAATATGGCAACAAAGTCAAAGTCTTGCAGTCTTTTCAAGCCCTGCAAGCACAGTCCTGTTCAGCCCGTGACTCTGAGACAAAATAGCACTTCGCAGCAGGTCCCCAAGAGTGCCAAGCAGATGCGCAGGCACACCATGATAGTTGCTTCACAGTTGTGATACCTCTTTCAGCGCGCCTGCCTTGTAACCAGCTCTATTGGTGCGGCGTAGGACTTCTATATGAAGGCCGCGCTCAAGCCATTCCATGAGTTTGTCATCTACCAGCTCTCTAGTGATCCTGTCTGTGCTGTCATCTAACACCTACAGATGCAGATGGGTTCAAGCAGAGCAGGTCTGAGCAGAGCACAGCAGCTTTGAGTCAAACTTGTTCCAGCCTAACTACTCAGGTGCGTGCATTTGCTTGCAACAGGGCTATCAACAAATCAAGCACATTATCTTTTGTGACATGAAAGATAGCTCAAGCTATAAGATTGCCTGTATCTTGAGCCTCTGCGCTGGCCAACGCAACTCGCAGGCTGCGTCTATGATAGCCTGGCAAACGGCCCGCTCGTTGAACATCGGCAGCTGCACTGCTACCTTTGGATAGTGCAGCGCGTAATCTTTGCAATCTAAAACAGACATCGGTGGCAGACTCGGCGGTGGAGTCTTGTTGAGCAGGCCGTCCCTGGCAAGCGAAGACCAGCTGTCAAAGAGCAATGGGCTAGCACAGAGCAAAAGCATCGCTGCACAGATCTGTGCGCACCTCGTGGATGCTTTCAGGTACTTGACGACGTGCAGCAGCCTGTCGAGGCTGACCATAATGGAACAGGCCACGGCCATGAAGATGGAGGCGCCAAGGACGGCTACATAGAGCTCATATGTGTTTTCACAGTTGGTAAAGGTGTACAACATTATGGCAACCGACTAGCGTTGAATCAGCAGGCTCGGCCGGCGTCGGACTTGCTGACATGCTGTCACCATGACTGCTTTCGGTGTGACCAGCTTGTAAACTCAGCCGCGTACCGTGCACCCTGTGGCGCAGTGGAAGGCCAGCTGCGGCGAGTTTTCCTCGCCCGGTGTGGCAGTTGGTATGACTTGTGCGGTAAGCATGGCCTTGGTCAGACACGACAGCGGAACCTGTCGCCGTAGCTGTTGCATCTCGTCAGGTCAGTGTGTGAGACAGCGGACCGCTGTCGTTGATGCAATTCAAATCCACGGAACACGCAAATGCACTTCTTCCTGGCGTCCAAATCACGCATGGAAGCATCTCGGAAGCATCGATGAGAGTGACACCGAGACTTGCGTAAGTCACGCGTGATGCAAAGCGAAGTTACGAAGGAGAGAAAGGAGCGGCCAGCAGAATCTGCAATCCACTTAGGCAACATTTGGTGATGGAATGACAGCTTCCTGGAGTGATAGCGCTGTAAATGCGCACCGTCCGCACTGTTGGCTGTTTTGTGATTTGCAGCATGCGCATGACTCGCGGCATGTGTGGACCTCTCTGTCAGCTTTGCTCAATTGTTCATTCTCCTTGTTGGGTGTAGGTGTGTCCGCAAGGTGTTCTGTTCAGTAATTGGCGTGTTGAAGTGCACTACAGACCTTCAGGTATAGGGTTGAAGTGCAGTAAAGACCTCCAGGTATACGGTCTTGAGGCCACCTGCTGATCAGCAGGTTGGTGTCTCAGGGCAAGTCCAAGGTGATGCATCAGGATGTGCATTGAGCAAGGCACACAACCTCTGTATGCTACATAGTCTATATCAATATATGGGGATGCTTGCTACAGAGAAGGGGGGACAGGTCAGAGCATGAAATATCAGGACCACAATATTGATTGATGCAGTGATTGTTGAACAGTGATGACTGTTCTCAGTGTGCAAGAGGTGGGTGACATCTAAAGTTCTTCTGATAACAGCGCTTCAGGAGTCAGAACCATTGCTGCAGGTTTTGCTGTTCATCAATATTGCCTACCATGTAATCTAAGGTGCAACTGCTACAGCCAGACCTGATTGACATGGACATGATACCTGCTAAGTATACAACACCCTGCCGCATTGCATGCATGTCACACAGCTGCCAGAGGTGGTATATTCAAGCAACTGCGCTCTAACCCTAGTAAAACTACTTCAGCTGCTACAGAAAATCTGACAAGAGCACGCTATGCAGAACTAATCGGCCTGATGTGAGTGGGTGAGACTACTCTTGCTCGGTGGAAAACACTGCTGTAGCAGGGATTGCTACAGACTCGACTACATTAACTTGGAAGTTCTTGCAGTCAGAAAAAAAGACACTTGGGGTGACCGGGTCAACTACAACTTGAAAAGGTTCTACCTATCCTGTCCTGTCCAAATGTGATGCCCTCAAATAACCTACTATGTCTGCCATATGGCGTCATTTCTGAGCAGCAGCAGGGCTCATTTATTATTCCAGTTCTCTTGTTAAGAGCGCGGGTCGATCAATTGCTGAGCCTTAGGGTCCTGGTGGCCTCAATCGAGTGACTGAGGCTTTGAATGCAGAGCAACGAGACCTTGATGGCCTTAGTCATGGGGTGACAAAGGCGGCTGACTGGAAAGGCTTGCCAGCCTATCAAAGGGTGTAGGTGCGGCCAATGGTTGGGGTGCCTACTTGGTTCTGAATGGCCGGCTCCATTTTGGCCTTCAATTGCTTGGGGGGAACATTGCTGCCTAACCGCCCACCAAGAAGGCCACCACAATCGACTAGATTCAGTCCAAAGGCAAAGAACACAAGACCTGCACGACAAAGCTGGAAGTGAGCAATGTTGTACAAAGTAACGCAACACCAAGCGCAGATACCAGCACAAAACAGACACAAGGCCAAATGTAAGCAAATACAGCAGGCCAATGGTGTGCAACATACAAACGTAAGAATGGATGCAGCGTATATGAATGACGGCTGTTGAATGTTGAGTACCTGGCATCACAGGCTCAGACTTACCAAGAAAAGACAAATCTGCTGGTTTTATACCAGATTTGAAAGCAGGAAAGACAAAACCGCTGGCTATGTACCAGAGTTGAAAGCAGGAAAGTCATGGAGACAAACTGCCCACCTTGTAGTGTCAGGAAGATAGAGAAACTCCACTTGTTGACGCTGAAGATGCCATAGCTTGCACTTGCTAGGACAAAGAAGGAGAAGACCATCTCAGCAGCGTAGAATCTGCAGGTGCGCACAGGCACTGTAGGCATCTGTGTGCCAGGGCGCTTGTCAGAGGATCCCAGCTTTGTGGTCACAACCCATTCCTGAGCATGCTTCAAGTCAAGCATACCTGCATTCACAAGCAAGCAATCAGGAGTGAACAAAGATCACTGTCGAAGTACACGCTGCAGTCTGCTGTCTGCAACTGCAAAGACCCCTGTGAGCTAGCCAACAGCTTGCAGGCAGGCATACTGGATGCCTGTGAGGCACATAGCATTAACCAAGGACAACACAGCAATCAGAGAAAGGAACAAAGTTGAACATCTGTCGAGTGTGGTCTGGAGTGCAAGATCTGCAACAAGGCAGGCAGGCATATCACAGATGAATGTGCGCGAGCTATTGCTGTTGACTGCAAAGGAGACCACAACAGAATAGGGAAGCTGCATACAACAAAAAGGTTTGCATGCGTACCAGCAATTACTGCGCCCATCTTGACAATGCCCATGGCATTCTCAAACAGGACGTACAGGATGCAGTGTAGCCATCCCTTTGGTGTGAAGATGGCAGTCGTGACTGTGACCACCACTGGCAGGTGCACAAGTGCCCACAGTGGAATTGAGACCTGCATCAAAGTTGCTGTGTATCAACAACACCACCAGAATGCCTAGACAAGCAATTGCAGACATGCTAAGCAACAGCAATGACAGTGCGTCCCAACACAAGTCAAGAAACAGCTGCTGGAATTGTGTGCCGAGTGCATGTAATGCATGTGTGTTACCCAACTCTGCTGCTGAGAGGCTCCCTGTCTGCTTGGCACGATGAGCTGCTGCACAAAAGAACACATTCACAACCAATGTTGCAAAATCAGCGTTGCGCATGGTTATGCAGCGCTGTGCTTACCTCAGGTGTGAACACTGACAAAGGCACAATGGTGCAGAAGAAGCCGAGGGACACCCAGTGAGTAGCAAACTTGCGGATGCCAAAGTAGCAAAAGATGAGATCCAGCTTGCTGAAGAGGGGCAGGCTGCTGGCCCAGATGTCAACTGCTGCCTTGCGCCACAGCTGCACCGGCCCACATGTCCACCTGTGCTGCTGCTTGCGGTACGCAAAAAAGCTGGCTGGTAGCTGCACCCAGTGACGCAACATGCTCAGCACGGACTGCATGACTGGTAAATGCACAAAATGACACCTGACCATGATGGATGATGTGCAAACACAACAAGAGCGCTGCCAGTCAAGTCACCCCAAGACTGAGAGTCAGATGTATGGAAAGTTCAAATCAGCATGGTAACAGACTGTGGCAATGCTCTGCTCTGCTCCAAAGCTGACACCGCTGCAACTAATATACAGATAGCAGCAAAGTACCTCATTGATGCAGGTGGTTTCCGTGAGGTAGATGGCCTTCCAGCCATTGACAAAGGTTCTGAGGGAGAGGTCCATGTCTTCAACCGTGGTTCTGCTCTTCCAGCCACCAACAGTGACAATGGTCTTGCGGCGCCAAATTCCAGCTGTTCCATTGAAGTTGAAGAAGCCTCCAGTTGCAAACTGGACGTACTGTTCACATTTGCAGTGGAAGTTCAATGAGATCTCCTGGGCCTGCAGCAGCAAGTCTCATGAGAAGGTATACAAGTGAGGCGGATGGTACACTGCAGCCTGTTCTTCCCAGACCTATCATCCAAACAGCTGAGAGGCCAAGGAAAAGCTTAAGCCCTACTCAGGAGTACCTCAAGCTTGTCTATATTGTAAACGCTCACATTTGTTTTCCTTCTGCAGCCTACCAATAACTGGCTGACACAAGTTGTGTTCATCTTATACAATGATGTTTGGTGTGATGTCACAATGCTGGACAGCTGCAAATGCAGACAGTGCTGAGCTCTGCTTGCTAGTTGTCATTATCCTAACTTGCATGTATTGCCTGCAATAGCATAAAGCTTCCAACAATTCCCACACTTGCACAAGCATACACACCTTGGTCAAGTAAGATTCGTCTGGGTTGGCGAAGATCCAGCGAGTCTGGACGTATCCCACTTCTGGGTTGTCAATCAGGTAAGGCACCGTCAGCAGCTGCAGCACCGCAAAGAGTAAGTACAAGCTGTGCTATCATGCAATGGCTCAACAAGTGGTGCTTGATGAAGGGTCACAGTGCACAGCAATCAACTGTGACCTACCAAGAAATCAGCGTCGGGCTTGAAGTCAGCATCAAATATGGCAACATAGTCGTACTCTGCTAGACGCTCAAGTCCCTGCATACCAGAGGCCAAGTCAGCAACTACAGCAACGAGCTGAGTTATGGTGATGCTGAGTGATGTCAGTACAAGGCTAGCTGAAGCTATTTTAGTTTGAGAAGATTAGCGCACCTCTTTGAGAGCTCCTGCTTTGTAACCTGCGCGGTTGGTCCTGCGCATGACTTCAATATTGACACCACGCTCCCGCCACTCCACAACCTTGTCGTCAACCAAGTCTCTGGTCGTCCGGTCAGTACTGTCATCCAAAACCTACGACACAGCGCAACTCAGTTGGCTGCATACAATCCTTCAAAGCTTTGAACATGGCATTTGCAGATGCTTTGGCTGGTGTTTGCGCAGAAACAGCGCAGTTCCTTTGCATGCATTGCTGCTGCAACAA
>JAABUU010002499.1_pt1 | contig 26076 bp, 22 predicted proteins | sample 5559301 | NCBI WGS metagenome assembly JAABUU01 (sample SAMN10711884, study PRJNA513360) | rock metagenome | isolation source: Antarctica rocks | place: Antarctica: Victoria Land, Richard Nunatak white | reverse complement strand
CTAGCAGGTTGCGGAAAAAGTCGCGGTTGCGGGCTCGATTTTTCGGGCGTCTTGAGCTATCATAAAGGCAAGTCTCCTCGATTCTTTTTGGGGTAGCGGCCGATGCGGTCAAAAGATGTGCAGCGAACGTCGATGTGGACGACGGTGTCGACGGAAGAGCTGGTTCCTCTCGATCACCCGTTGCGAGACATACGAGCCATGGTCAACGCCGCGCTTCGGGAGCTCTCGCCCGTGTTCGAGACGATCTACTCTCGATTCGGCCGTCCATCGATCGCGCCGGAGAAGCAACTTCGGGCAATTCTGTTGCAGATGCTCTACACGGTCCGCAGCGAGCGGATGCTGATGGAGCAGTTGCAGTACAACATGCTCTTTCGCTGGTTCGTGGGCTTGAGCATCGACGATTCCGTTTGGGATGTTACGGTGTTCACCAAGAACCGCGAACGGTTTTTGGAAGGCGAGATTGCCCAGCGCTTTTTCGAAGCCGTGCTTGGGCAAGCGCGCGCGAACGGTTTGCTCAGCGACGAGCATTTCACCGTTGATGGGACATTGATCGAGGCCTGGGCCAGCCACAAGAGCTTCAGGCCGATGGACGATCAACAGCCGCCCGGCAGTGATGCCGGCAGCAATCCGACCATCGACTTTAAGGGAGCCAAGCGCAGCAACGAGACGCATCGGTCGGTCACCGACCCCGATGCGCGGCTCTACCGCAAGAGTGCGAACACGGCTGCACAGTTGGGCTTCCTTGGACATGCGCTGATGGAGAACCGAAACGGCCTCGTCGTGAATGGGCGTCTGACGTTGGCCACCGGCACCGCGGAGCGGGAAGCGGCTTTGGACATGATCGACGGCGTCAGTACATCGGGCCGCGTCACCCTCGGTGCCGATAAGGGATACGACACGGCGGACTTTGTGGCGCAGCTGCGCGCTCGCGGCGTGACGCCCCACGTTGCGCAAAACAATACGAATCGCCGTAGTGCCATTGATGACAGGACGACGCGTCACGAAGGATATGAAGTGAGTCAGCGCAAGCGTAAGCGTGTCGAGGAGATCTTCGGCTGGGAGAAAGTGGTCGGTGGAATCCGCAAGGTCAAAGTTCGCGGATTGGCTCGCGTCGGCGCCACCTTTACCTTTGCGCTCGCTGCGTTCAACCTCGTGCGCATGCGCAAGCTGATTCCAGTGGCGGCATGACGACGGGATCAGTGTCTCTTGAAATGAGCAAAAACCCCGAAAACGACGTGAAAAACCCCGATCCGGCGCAGTTCCGGAGCCGCAGATACTTATCGGGGAAGGGGTTCTTGCCGACTTGTGCACTTATTTCCGCGAACTGCTAAGACCTACGCGGTGTTTTTTGGGTTACTCGCTGGGCAGTCCGCTATAGCGGCGGCCGCGCCAGGTGACGCCGCGGCCCGAGAGAACGCGCAGCGTTGAATTCACGGCGAGCGCGGCGAACATTGCCGTGCCGATGGGCTGCAATAACGCGGTTGCGCGCGGCATGCCGACCATGCCGATGCCGCGCATCATCGTCACGGTCGTGGTCACCGTTGCAGCAAGGGCTTCGGCGGTTTCGTAGGGTTGGCGGCGCAGCGCCGCGCGAACGGCGAGCACCGGCGGCGCGCTGAGCATCACCATGTACGCCACAGCGCCGAACAGTGCGGGAATGTTCCCGCGTGCGCCGACGAACAGGTTCTTCGTAAAACCCTCCCAGATTTCACCGAAGGAGTGGTACATGCGAACGCGGGCGAGCCGCGTACCACCGCCGAGCAGCAGACGGAAACGTCCGTCGGCTTTGAGCCGGCGTGCGAACGCCACGTCGTCAACGATCTCCGCGCGTAATGCTTCATGGCCGCCAAGTGCCTCATACGCTTCGCGCGCGACCAAAATGTACTGGCCGTTGGCGAGCGCGTGCTGCGTTTGCATCGGATCGTTGATCTGCGCTAGCGTACCCGAGGCGTACAGGATCATTGCCAAGATGAACGGCAAGGTCGCGCGCTCCCAAAACGTTTCAAGCTCCTGCCCCGTCACGATCGAAAGCGCGTCGGCTCGGGCGCCGAGTGTGAATGCGAGCGCCGATGCCGTGCCTGAGGGCGCATGCTGTGAATCAGCATCGGTAAAGAGATACCAGTTGCCGCGTGCGCGGCGCGACCCTTGGTGCAGCGCCCACGGTTTTCCCACCCAACCCTCGGGCAGCGGCTCACCGGCAATCACGCGCAACCGCGGAAATTCGGCGGCGAGCCGGGCGAGGATTTGCGGCGTCGCATCCTCGGAGCGATCGTCGACGACGATCACCTCTGCATCGATGTAGCGCTGCGCGAGCAGCGACCGAACGCAGCGTTCAATCGAGCGCGCTTCGTTACGCGCCGGCACGATGATCGAAACCGCCGGCAGCGCTACGGCAGGCGGCGCGTCGATCAGCGGAATGTCGAACCAGCTCGCATCAAATTGCGCCGTGCGCGCGGCAAAGGCGAGCGCGACGGCCGCGCTCAGATGCGTCAGCACAGTCAGCCGGCTACGGCGTGCCGAACGCTCGCACGGGGCTGCGTCTGCGCGCGCAGTTGCCCGCAGGCCGCGGCAATGTCGCGGCCCATCGGCGTCCGCACGGTGGTGGGCACGCCTGCCGCGTCGAGGATGCGCTGGAATGCCCGAATGCGCGCGTCGGGCGTGCCGCGCAGCGGAGCATCCGGCGTCGCGTTGTAGGGGATCAGGTTGACATGGTAGAGGCGTCCGCGCATCAACTGCGCGAGTGCGTGAGCCGACGCGTCATCATCGTTGACGCCGGCGAGCATCACGTACTCGAAGAAGACCTTGCGGCGTGTCCGTTCGACATACGCGGCACACGCGCGCATGAGCTCGTCGAGTGGATAGCGCCGGTTGACCGGCATCAGCGCTGCGCGCTGCTCGTCGGTCGGAGCATGCAGCGACACCGCCAAGTTCACTTGCGATGCTGCATCGGCAAAGCGTTCGATCTGCGGCACGAGCCCGACGGTCGAAATCGTGATGTGCCGGTGACCCAGTCCGAAGCCGCTCGGGTCGTTGAGGAGCGCGACCGCGTCCAGCACGGGTCCGAAGTTCGCGAACGGCTCACCCTGGCCCATGAACACGACGTTGGTGATCTTCTTGTCGCGCGTTTTGAGTTCGCGTGCAAAGAACCGTGCTTGATCGAAGATTTCGAGCGCGCTCAAGTTGCGCGTAAAGCCGGCTTGCCCGGTTGAGCAAAAGGCGCAAGCATAAGCGCAGCCGGCCTGACTCGAGATGCACACGGTCGTGCGGCCGCCCCAGTGTTCCATCAGGACGGCTTCCACTTCGCTCCCGTCGTGCAGACGAAACAAGCCCTTCGTCGTTTGTCCGTCGGACGAATGCTGCAACGTCACGGGCGCGACCGATTCGAGTTCGAAGCCTTCGGCCGCCAGACGCTCACGCAGACCGAGCGGCAGCACGGTGATTGCCGAGACGTCCACAGCGAGCTCCTTCACGGCAGCACGATACAACTGTTGCAAACGAAATGGCTTCAATTCATGTGCCGCGGCAAACGCGGCCACATCAGCAAAACCAGCGCGCTGCGACTTTTCTGCGAGCCACCGATTGCACGGTCCGTCGATCACGATACCGTCAGTATACCATGCGCGATTCAGACTTCGAAAAGCGACGCCTGTTCGGCAGCTTGCGTAATGGTGCGCGGCGGTTCGTCGAGTTTGGCGCGAACGCACTTCAGATCGTTCCAGACCAGCCGCTTGGCGGCGCCGAGTTCGCCGCCGGTCATCCGCAGGATGTAGGCGGGATGGAACGTAGCGAGCAGCGGGATGCCGCCGGGCCCCTCGAACCACTGCCCGCGTTGACGCGTGATCGAAAACGCCGGCCCCAGAAACGACTTCGCCGACGGCGCCCCGAGTGCGAGAATAGCGCGCGGCTGCAAAATTTCGATCTGCTCGTCGAGATAGGGCCGGCAATTGGCCATCTCAGCGGGCGTGGGAGCCCGATTGCGCAAGCGGACGCCGTCGTCGTACGTCGGCCGACACTTGACGGTATTGGCAATAAACACGTCGGCGCGCGGCAAACCGATGGCCAGCAGCATCCGTTCGAGCAGCTCGCCCGCGCGCCCGACGAACGGCCGCCCGAGCTTGTCTTCGGTCTCACCCGGTCCTTCGCCGACCACCATCAGCGCCGCGCACGGGTCGCCCTCGCCGTACACGCTGCGTTGACGAATCGAACCGATCTCGCACCTGCGGCAGCGCTCGACGACGGCAGCGGCATCGGCGAGCCGTCGCTCCGGGTTCGCGGGTTCCGTTACGTTCATTGCGCTGCACGCTCCTCGAACGCGCCGGGCGCCGGCTCGAGCAACACCGCCTCACCGTATGCGAGCACGCGAGTCGAACCATCTTGCCGCTCATCGGCGTCGAAGTGAAGCCGCACGACGCCGTTGGCGCCCTTGCGGTCTGCTTCGCCGAGCAGCGCGGCGAGCGACCCAGCCCGCGCGCGTTCGGAGGCCGTGAAGTATTCGCCCGGAGCGAAGCCGATAAACGTCCCAATCGTGCGGAACGTCGCGCGCAAAAAGTTACGCGGCGTGACCGCTTCACCGCGCACGAAACCGAATGACGTAACGATACGGAAACCCTCGGGACGTTCGAACGTCACGACCGCTTCGGGCGCGATCATGGCGAGCGGAAAACCCGCCGCGCAGCGATGATTGCGGCCGCCGGAACGAGAGCGTAGAGCAGGTAACGCGCAATCAACGCCGCAACGAGCGCGCCGTACCAAGCGGCTCCATGGTGCTTGAGCCAATACGCTCGGCGCGAACGCTGCTTGCGGGCTTCGACGCTATACCGGCCGCGCGCGCTTCCCATCCCTTCGTGAACCGCTTCGCTTGCCGGCACGTACCACGTCTCCCAACCCGCCGCCGCGGCACGCTTGGCGAAATCGACCTCTTCATGATACAGGAAGAAACGCTCGTCGAAGGCTCCGATCTCGTCAAGAAGCGCGCGCCGGACGGCAAGCGCCGCACCGATGGCGAGGTCGACGCGGCGCTGCGAGGCGTGCCCCCACGAGCGTAGCGCCGCGCCGTTCGCGTGCGACCGAAACGGCGCCCAATCACCCCACGCGCTCGAACGCAAAAACGCTCCGCTCCAGGTGTCGAACTCGCCGCACGACTCGGCGATCGTTCCGTCGAGATCGTAGATGCGCGACCCGGCGATGCCGCAGCGCGGGTGCGCGACCATAAAGGCGACGATCTCGGCGAGCGCGCGATCCCGCAGTTCGGCGTCGGGATTGAGCAAAAACACGTACGGTGCGTCCGTCCGGGCAAACGCGCGATTGCAAGCCGCCGCAAAGCCGAGGTTTGCGCCGTTTTCGACGATCCGCACGCGCTCGCCGTAACGTTCGCGAAGGAACGTGCGGCTGCCGTCGCTCGAGCCGTTGTCGCTGACGACGACGCGCGCGAAGGCCGGATCGGCGCGCACCTCCGAAAGTGCAAATACCGAATCGAGCGCGGTCGCGATCTTGTCCTTGTCGTTCCAGCAAACGACGATCACGTCGACCGTCGCGTTCTCCATTAAAGTGCTCCGATGAGTCGCGGCCGCTGCTGCAGGTACGGCCAGATGAACCCCTCGATCTCGCCGTCGAGCACGGCTGCGACGTTGCCGGTCTCGACGTTCGTGCGGTGATCCTTGACGAGCGTGTACGGCTGCAGCACGTAAGAACGAATCTGCGAGCCCCACTCGTTCGCGCGCCGGTCGCCGCGCAATTCCGCGAGCTTCGCTTCGCGCTCTTCGAGTTCGCGCGCGACCAGTTGCGAGCGCAGCATCGTCATCGCGACCTCGCGGTTCTGCACCTGCGAACGCTCCTGTTGCGAGGCGACGATGATACCGGACGGCACGTGCGTGATGCGAATCGCCGACTCCGTCTTGTTGACGTACTGGCCTCCCGCGCCCCCGGATTTGTAGGTTTCGATGCGCAGCTCTTCGGGCTTGATCTCGATCACCGTCTTTTCGTCGTGCGCAATTTCCGGCACGATATCGACCGACGCGAACGACGTATGGCGCCGATGCTGCTGATCGAACGGCGAAATGCGCACGAGGCGATGCACGCCGCGTTCGCTCTCGAGCATGCCGTACACGTTTCGCCCCTGCACGAAGAACGTTACCGATTTCAGACCCGCTTCTTCGGCAGGCGACTCCTCGGCCAGATGCGTGTCGAACCCCTTGCCTTCTGCCCAGCGCAGATACATGCGCGCGAGCATCTGCGTCCAATCGGCCGCATCGATGCCGCCCGCGCCTGCGTGAATCGTCACGATGGCACCGTGCCCATCGTACTCGCGGTCGAAGTTTGCCGCCATCTCGAGCGCATCGACATCGCCGCTTGCGACCGCGATCAAAGCATCGACTTCGGCCGCGGCGCCCGCTTCATCGCCCAAGACTTCCAGGGTCTCACGCGCATCCCCAAGGCGACGCGCCGTCCCCACCATGGCATCGACTTCCTCGCGCAGGTCGGCAAGCCGTTTCATGACCTGCTGCGCCACATCCGGCGCATTCCAGAACGCCTCGTCGTGCGTGCGACGCTCAAGCTCGGTTACACTGCGCGCTTTCCCATCGTAGTCAAAGACGCACCTTGAGCGCACTCAACCGCTCATCAAGCCGTGCAATCGTCGTCAACTGCGAATCGCTCATACGAACTTAGTTTGGCAAAAGCCCCGCACATTCCGTCTAATATCAGCCGCCCCGGCGGCCGCCAAAATTCGTGAGCGCAGGCGATCGGCCCTCAGGCCGATACGCCGTGGCAACGCTTGAATTTCTTGCCGGAACCGCACGGGCAAATTTCGTTGCGGCCGACCTTGGCTTCACTTTTAGCCGGCTTGCGCGGTTCGTCATCGCCACGGTTGGTATGCACGTCGCGCCGCCCCGGCACCGGAGCGCCCGGCACGGGACCGAGCAGCTTCGAAGCGTACGCGGGGTCGAGACGCGCGGGCTGCGCCGCTTCGAACCCCGGCGCCGTGAGCGCGCCGTCGGGCACCGCCTCGAACTGCGGCACCGCGCCGTTGCCGTTTGTCCGACCGTTGCCGCCCGGCCCAAGCGGTACGCGCGGTCCGCTCGCCGCGCCGATCGAACCCCCGTCGGGCCCGTCGCTCAACTCGACGACGACGCGGAAGATCGACTTGATTGCTTCGTCGGCGATGTTGTTCTTAAGATCTTCGAATATCTCGTACGCTTCTTTTTCGTACTCGACGCGCGGATCTTTCTGACCGTAGCCGCGCAGACCGATGCCGGTCTTGAGGGCATCCATCACGTACAGGTGGTCGACCCAGAGCCGATCGATCAACGGCAGCATGATGTACTGCGACTCGATCGTACGCGCGATCTCCGGCGTCAGTTCGGTTTCCTTCGCCTCGTACGCTGCAAGCGCCGCGTCCCAGAGCCGCGTCTTCATCTCCTCGCGTCCGAGTTTCTCGAGTTCGGTAAGCCCCAAGCGCTCACGCACCGGGAAGACGAGTTCGAGTTCGGTCAGCACCTCTTCGAGGTCCCATTCCGAAGGATGCACGTTTTCGGGCGCGCTACGGTCGACCGCCTGATCGACCTTCTCTTGCAACGTCTGCAGCATGAAATCACGCAGCGATTCGCCCCGCAAGACCTTGCGGCGTTCGTCGTAGATGACTTCGCGCTGCTTGTTCATCACGTCGTCGTACTCGAGCACCGATTTACGAATCTCGTAGTTGTGGTTCTCGACCTTCGATTGCGCGCGTTCGAAAGAACGCGAAATCAGCTTCGCTTCGATCGGCGTCTCGTCGGTGAAGCCGACGAGGTTCATGATGCCTTGGATGCGCTCGGCGCCGAAGAGACGCATCACCTCGTCTTCGAGCGACACGTAGAAGCGCGTCGAACCCGGATCGCCTTGGCGCCCGGCGCGGCCGCGCAACTGGTTGTCGATGCGGCGCGACTCGTGACGTTCGGTTCCAATGATATGCAGGCCGCCGGCCGTGGGGACGCCGTCGCCAAGTTTGATGTCGACGCCGCGGCCCGCCATGTTCGTCGCAATCGTCACGGCCGCCGGTTGGCCCGCGTCCTTGATGATCTCGGCCTCGCGTTCGTGGTACTTCGCATTGAGCACTTCGCAGGCGACGCCGCGCCGGCGCAAAATCGTCGCGAGCCGTTCACTCTTGTCGATTGAGCGCGTCCCCACGAGCACCGGACGCCCCTTCTCGTGTTCGCGTACGATCTCGTCGACGACCGCTTCGAACTTCGCGTTCTCGCTCTTGTAGACGATATCGCCCTGATCGGCACGCGCAACGGGCTGGTTCGTCGGAATGACGACCACGTCGAGCCCGTAGATGTCGCGGAATTCGCGCTCTTCGGTCTTGGCGGTACCGGTCATGCCCGCGAGCTTGTCGTACAGGCGGAAATAGTTCTGGAAGGTGATCGTCGCGAGAGTCTGATCTTCGCTGCGAATCTTGAGGGCTTCCTTGGCTTCGATCGCTTGATGGATGCCGTCGGAATAGCGCCGCCCGTACATCAAGCGTCCGGTGAACTCGTCGACGATGATGACCTCGCCGTCCTTGACGATGTATTGCTGATCTTTATGGAACAGATGCCAAGCGCGCAGGGCGGCGTTGAGTTGGTGGGTCAATTCGAGGTTACGCTGATCGTAGAGGTTCTGCACGCCGAGCATCCGCTCGACCTTGGCGACGCCTTTCTCCGTGATTGGGACCGCGTGCGCTTTTTCATCGACGGTGAAATCTTCGTCCTTGACCAAGCGCGGCAATATCTTGGCGAACGTCACGTAGTGGTCGGTTGCGTCTTGGCCTTGGCCGCTGATGATGAGCGGCGTGCGTGCCTCGTCGATGAGGATCGAGTCAACTTCGTCGACGATTGCGAAGTACAACTCGCGCTGCACCATGTCGCTCAGTTGCCAGGCCATGTTGTCGCGCAGGTAATCGAAGCCGACTTCGTTGTTGGTGACGTAGGTGACGTCGGCGTTGTAGGCGGCGCGGCGCTGCTCGGGTGCGAGGTCGTGCTGAATGACGCCGATCGAAAGCCCGAGGAAGTTGTAGAGCGGTGCCATCCATTCGGCGTCGCGGCGCGCGAGATAATCGTTGACGGTGACGACGTGTACGCCGCGGGCGAGCAGGGCGTTCGCATAGACGGCAAGCGTTGCGACCAGCGTCTTCCCCTCGCCCGTTTTCATTTCGGCGACCTTGCCCTGGTGCAGCACGTGACCGCCCATGATCTGGACATCGAAGTGCCGCATCCCGAGCGTCCGCTTCCCGGCCTCGCGGCACACGGCGAAGACTTCGGGAAGAAGGTCGTCGAGCGTGGCTAAGGCTGCCGCCTTATCCAAGCCCTCCAGACGAGCTCGGAATTCGGCCGTCTTGGCTTGCAGCGCTTCGTCGGAGAGAGCGGAGATTTCGGGTTCGAGGGCGGCGGTCGCCGCGGCCGTTCGCCGCAAACGAACGATTTCTCGCTCATTGCCGTCGAAGATTGTCTTGAGGAAGGCCATAACAGTAGAAACCCGTTCGCCTTCCCGCCTGGTTCCGCTTTCTTACGGAGCCGCGCCGGCCGCGGTTTCGGATCAGCCGCGCGGTAACATGATGCTGAACGTGCTGCCTTGGTTCTCGGCGGAGCGGACCTCGAGCCGCCCTCCGTGGACTTCGACGATCTTTTTGGCGACGTACAAACCGACGCCGGAACCCGCCACCCCGCGCGAGCGGGCGTTCGCGGCGCGCCCGAAGCGCGTGAAGATGTGTTCGAGGTCCTCCGGTGGGATGCCGATGCCGCTGTCGGCCACATCGATTCGCACCTCGTCCTCGCGGCCGCTGTTTCCGCTGGGCAGCGGCATGACGTTGATGCGAACCGCATCCGTCGAATACTTCAGTGCATTACCGACGACGTTGTCGAGCACGTGGCGCAGGCGCGCGCGATCGAACGCGACGGTCACCGAGTCGGACGGTGCTTCCACGGCGATGCGGCCGTTACGGTTCATCGGAGCGACTGAGTCGGCAATGAATTGCACGATGTCTTCGGTGGTGCGCTGCAGCGAGAAGCCCGCGCTCTGCGTGGCCGCCAAAGCCAACGCGTCTTCGCTCAGCTTGGCGAGGCGATGCGTCTGGTCGAGAATCGTCTGCGCGCTGCGCCGCACTTCGTCGTTGTCGGTCTCGAGCAGCAGTTCGGAGAAACCGGAGATGACCGTCAACGGTCCCTTGAAATCGTGCGCGAACATCGCCATCAAGTCGTCCTTGAAAGCATTGCTCTCGGCGAGCGCCCGGTACGCGCGCGTCGATTGTTCGTAGAGCTCGACGTTGCGAATCGCGAGCGCCGCGAGCGTCACGAGCGCTTCGCTCAGGCGCCCATCGGAGCGCTCGTACGGGAGCGAACGGGTGAGCACGAAGAGGCCCTCATGCTGCCCACCATCTTCGTCAACGCGGAGCAGCACGCGGCTGGCGACGAACGCTTCCCCGCTGAGAACCGCGGACAGCACGGTGCGAGCGACGATCGACTCAAGCGGCAGTGTTTCGGGCAAGGCCGGAGCGTCGGCAGCAGCCGCGACGAAGCCGGTGCGCGCCAAACGGTCGCCGCGCCGTGCATAAAACGCCGCGCGAGTCGCCAATCCGAGACGAACACCGAGACCGCAAAGAGCGGCGGCCAGCGGTTCGAGTTCGTTAAAGCCCAGGATCGTGCGGGCCGCGTCGGTCAGCGCGGCGCCTTCCGCTGCGTAGCGCCGTAGCGCTTCGAAGGCAAGTGCGTTCGAGAGGGCGAGCGCGGCGTGGCCGGCGATCGCGCGCAGGTGCTTCACGTCCTCCTCCGAGAGCGGATTCTGCGCATGCGCAAGTGCGAGTACCGCTCGTAATTGACCGTCGAACGCGATCGCGATCAGATCTTTATCGCCGCAACGCATGACGACGCGGTGCCGGAGCGCTTCGAGGTCGATGTCGTCGTCCTGGATCGGCTGCCCCGACGGCACTGCGGCCGCAGCAATCGGGCGCAAACGGCCTTTGCGCACCTCGTACGCAGCGCAGCGCCGCCCAAATTCTCGTGCGATGCCGCGCGCGACGATGGCGAGCATATCGTCCGCTTCACGCGCGTCGCGCAGTGCGAGCATCGTCCGTTCTAAGTTCTCCGCGCGGCGCCGCGGGTCGATCGCAGGCGCCATCGCGAACGACACGTCCTGATTAGGGATGTGTCGCTCCTGCGGGTCGCACATTGGCCCCTGCGCGAGCATGCCCATACGGCGCAGTCACATGCTCGTGAGCACGTCGACCGTGCACGAATAACACGATCACGGCAATGCACACGATGATGACGATGGTAATGACCGCGGCCCGAAGCGCGTAGTACCGCGTTCGCGCCGGTCCTCGCGTATTGATGATTTGCCTGCCCACGGGCATTCTTCTTCGCGTGAGCCGCGTCTAACCCCGCAAACGAGCTGCTCCTGCCGTGCAAACGCTGCGGCTACATCGACGGGCCGGGGACGCCCGCAATTTCGCATCACGCGAAATTGCTGCTCGCTCACTTTTCGCTCCCGCGCATCGTGCGCTCCGCGAAAAGCTGAGACGCCCCGGCCCGTCGATGTAGCCGCAGCGTTTGCAGCTTTACTAGAGGGCGGCACGCCTTAAATTTGCATGCGCTCGGGATGAAGAATCTGCGGGAGCGGAACGATGCGAAGCAGTTCCCCGACCGTGACGAAACGGAAGCCCGCCGCGCGAAAGTGTGCCACGAGACCCGGTAGCGCCGCAATCGTGTTGATCTTCCCGCTATGCAGGAGGATGATGTCGGGTGCGGTCGCGTAGCGCGCGACGTGCATGTCGATGACGGCCGGAGTTGCGGCGGCGCGCCAGTCGCCCGGGTCGTCACTCCACAGGATGACGTGATAGCCGTCACGTTGTGCCGCTTCAACGGTCCGGACGGTGAAGCGGCCGTGCGGCGGACGCATCATCGTGCGGATGGCCGGGTCGTGGACGTAGCGCTCCAAAGTCGCGGCGCCCCGATCAAGCTCCCGCCTGACCCCGCGGGCATCCAGTGCTTGGAAGTCGGCGGGATGCGTTTGCGTGTGGTTGGCGATTTCGTCACCCGCCGCCGCGATGCGTTCGGCGAGCGTCGGAAAGAGTTCGGTATCGGCGCCGATCAAGAAGAACGTCGCGGACACGTGCAAGCGCTGGAGCTCATCGAGCAGGAGCGGCGTCTCGACCGGATAGGGGCCATCGTCGAAGGTCAGCGCCACCAGGCGCGGGTGACGCCCGGAACCGGCGGTAAAGCGCTCGTGCAACAACCGCTCGATGTGCGCTCCGATGCCCGCTGAGAGCAAGCGGTGCGCGTTTGCGCTGCGCGCCACGACCGGCGGCAGAACCGGCGCCTCCACGAAATGCACGAACGCAAACGCGACCAGCGCGATGCCGAGCGCGACGCCGCCGAAGACGGCTAGGCGGACGCGCTTCAGGCGGGTCCCCCGACGTTCACTTCGGCGCCGGCGTGGCGCCTTGCGCGTCTCCCGTGAGATAATCGCGACCGACGATCACCGTCACCGGGCCGGTCGGCAACGATGTAGAACTTTGCGGGTCCGGCTGCACGCTCGCATCGCGCAGAGCGAGCGTCGCGAGAACGCGTTGCCCCGCAAGGGTCGCGGTAGGATGCACATGTACTTCGGTCGCATCGTAGCGGAAACTATCGGCATTAACGACGCCGTCGACGACGAACCCCGCTTTGCGCAGCGCTTGTGCGGCGCGCGCTCCCACGCCCGAAACTCCCGAACCATTCTCGACGACGACATGGACGCTCGCGGGAACGACGTGCGCGACCGCGGAGGCGTCGACGGGCGTGCGGGGCGGCACGATCGGATCGAAGAAGTCTTTCTGCACGAGCGCCCGCTTCGCCGTGTCGTCGGCGATCAGGACGTTACCGCAACATGCGAGATCCTTCGTATCGACGTACAGTATCTGATTCGTGGTTAGATTTGCGTGATCGAAGTGTTGGAAGGCGAGCGCCATGCTCATGATCTCTTGCTGCGACAGATCCGTATAGACGTTCCGGTGGATGATGTCGATGAACGTATTGAGGTGCAGCAGATCGTGGAACTTGTCGTTTTGCAGTTTGGCGAGTACGATGCGGATGACTTGCTGTTGACGTTTGATGCGGCACGGATCGCTGCACTCATCGTGACGAAAGCGGCTGTACGAGACGGCTTGCTCACCGTTCATATGGTACGTTCGGCCGCCGATGAAGTGAATGTGCAGATGACCCCAGGAATCATCGTAGTTCATCGTCTCGTCGGGGACTACGTCGATGCCTCCGATTGCATCGACGAGCTCCTTTGCCGCATTGATGCGTAAGGTGACGAAGCGATCGAATCCCCGTAGTCCCAAAAACTGCGCGATGACCTTTTCCGAAGCGTGCCCATCCGCGAGCGGCGAGCCGCCCACCGCGTAAGCAGCGTTGATCTTGTCCTCGCGGCCGCTCGGAAGCACGACGTCGGTATCGCGCGGCACGGAGAGAATGGCGACGTGGCCGCTCGGATCGCCCGGCGATGGGAAATCGAGCGACGCGGCCATGATCGTGTCGGTCCGGGCGTTCGTCGAATACTCTTCGTCTTTGGAATTGTAATCGTAGTCGATGCCCAACAGCACGAGCGCGATGCGGTCTTTGTGAAAGAGCGCCTGCGGGGGTGAAACAAAGTAACCGGCCATCACGTCGCCTATGTTGCGGCGCTCGACGATCGCCTGCGCGAAGACCGCTCCGGCGAGTAGCGCAATGATGGCGACGATGCCGATGAGCACGCGGCCCGAGAGACTGTTTGAGCGCACGAGGTTCCTTACACTCCGACCGGCTGCGCTGCCGAACGGTTCCCGCCGCTGCACTGAGCAACCGGTCCGGTACTCCACTCGGGAACCGAAATGAGGCTGCCGTGGAAGTCGAACGCGGTGAACCCGTCGAGTCGCACGTCGACGAAGGAACCAGTGGTTGCTTCACCGGTGAAGTAGACGTGGCCGTCGACACCGGGCGCTTCGCCCATGGACCGCCCGCTCCACGCGGTCGGGGAGGCGAGGGCACCGCGTAAGGGATCGCTGCGTCGCAATGTCTTGCGCTCTTCGACGAGTACCCGCTCCGTGCGGCCCAGACGTTTGGAACGCGCGCGCTCGCTCGCCTGCCGTTGCGCGTCGCGCAAGCGCAGGAGTCGCGCGCGCTGCACCTTGGCAGGAACGGCGTTACCGAGCGTGGCGGCCGGCGTGCCGTCCTCGCAGCTATACGTAAAGAAGCCCACCCGGTCGAGTTCGGCGCGCTCGAGCCACTCGTGCAGATAGTCGACGTGCGCCTCGGTTTCACCGGGAAAGCCGACGATGAACGTCGAGCGCAGCGTGATACCGGGCACGCGGCGTCGGAAACCTGCGAGGATCTCGAGATAACGCTCGCCGTTCGAGGGGCGGCGCATCGCCCGCAAGACGTCGGGGTGCGCGTGCTGCAGGGGCATGTCGATATATTTGCAGACTTTCGGGAGCGTCGCCAGCGCTTCGATCAGTTCATCGTCGACGGTCGCCGGATACAGGTAAAGGAGCCTGATCCAAGCGAGCCCGTCGAGGTCGTGGAGATCGCTGAGCAACTGCGCGAGGCCGCCGCGGCGCGTACCGCGATCGCGGCCGTACATCGACGTGTCCTGCGCGATCAGAATCAGCTCCCGGACGCCGGCATCCGCGAGCGCCCGAGCTTCGGCCAGCACCGACTCGCGGCTGCGGCTGCGGAAGGGGCCGCGCAACTGCGGAATGATGCAGAAGGTGCACGGATGATCGCAACCTTCGGCGACTTTGAGGTACGCGGTCGCGCGCGGCGTGGTGATCAAGCGCGGCAGAAAATCGTGCTCGGGTTGCGGCTCGTACTCGAGTCGCACCGGCGCCAAGCCCGCGCGTGCCTCGTCGAGTACGTCGACGATCGAGGCGTAGGCCCCGGTGCCGACGATGCCGTCGATTTCGGGAACGAGCGCGCGCAACTCTTCGCCGAAACGTTGCGACAGACAGCCCGCAACGATCAACTGCTGACCCGGCCGTTTTTGCGACGCGTGCGCGAGGATCGTATCGGTCGATTCGGCTTTCGCGGGATCGATGAAGGCACAGGTATTGATGACGACGGCATCGGCATCGACGGGTTGGGACACGAGTTCCCAGCCGGCTTGCCCGAGCTTGCCGATCATCACTTCGGAATCGACCAGGTTCTTGGCACACCCAAGCGAGACGAAAGCGACGCGACTATTGTTTATGGCTTGCACGTTCTCTAGCGGTAGTTGACGAATTGGAGCGGTACGTCGATGTCGAGGCCGCGTAGCAGCTGCTGCGCTTTCTGCAAATCGTCCTTGCTCTTTCCGGAGACACGCAGCTGCTCGTCCTGATATTGCGTCGTCACCTTCAGCTTGGCGCCCTTGAGGGCATCGATGAGGGACTTCGATTTATCCTTCGCGATGCCGCTCTTGACGGTCACGACTTGCCGGACGGTATTTCCCGCGGCCGGTTCGACCTTCCCGTATTCGAACGCCTTGAGCGAGATGCCGCGTTTGTTGGCCCTGCTTTGCAACATGTCGACAACGTTGCGAAGTTTGAGTTCGTCGTCGCTGTGAATCGTGATTGTATTGCTGGCGTGTTCGAGCAACGTCTTCGAATTCTTGAAGTCGAAGCGGCCCTCAATTTCTTTGCGCGTTTGATTGAGCGCGTTATTGAGTTCTTGCGTGTCGACGCGTGACACGACGTCGAAAGAAAAGTCCGGCACCGTTACGGCCGCACGAGCGCGAGCGACCGCTCTACGACGTCGCCCGGGTGCCCCATCGGTCCGAGGCCCCGGCCGTTGACGGTCAAGACGACGCCGCCCGCATTACCGGCACGGACGTCGGCATGGGCGCCCCGGAACCACTTCTGGGTCCCCGCGGGAAAGATGCCCTCCAGCCGCTTGTTGCCGTCGACGCTCACGAGCAGCCAGGAGCGCTGCGTAAGCCGCACGCCGAGACGCCGCGATGGTCTTTTGGGAGTTGCGCTCCGGGCGTGGAGCACGCCAGGTAGGGCCGCGGCAGGCACCGCGCTCGCTTGGGGCGTCGCGACGCCGAGGACCGTCGGGGTCGCGCGGCTAGCCGCGACGCCGGGGACGGACGCCGGACGGAAGGCCGTGTAACCGACCAAACCAACGAGTATGGCCGCCGCGACCATCGCAATCCACAGCCACGGCGACGGACGGCGTCGAGTCGTGACGCCCACCCGTCTCGGGTCGCCCGCCGCGGGAGGCGCGGAATTCAGAGCCACGGAGGCGTTAAAGGCCTCGACGGCGCGCTCCGCGTCGACGCCGAGGAACCGAGCGTACGTCCGAATGAATCCGCGGACGTAGACGGGCGCGGCGAGGGTCCAGTCCTCTGCTTCGATGCTTTCAAGGTACACGGACCGAATGTGGATACGCTCGGACACTGCGGAGGGCGAAAGTCCACGCGCCTCACGTGCCGCGCGCAACTCTTCCCCGAGTCCCGGCATATAGGTCTTTGTGTTTGCCCCGACGACGGGTTATCCTGGTCCTTTCATGCACCAAAGCGAGCATCCGCGCGAACGAATCCTGCCGCGAGTCGTCGCCGCCATGAGCGGCGGGGTCGATTCGGCGGTCGCCGCGGGTCTGCTGTGCGAGCGCGGCTACGATGTCGTGGGCGTTACGATGAAGATGTACGCGCCGACGCGACCCTCAACTGCGAAATCATGTTGCGGTGCGCAAGACTTCGACGACGCACGGAGCAGCGCGGCGGCTCTCGGAATCCCGCACTACGTGCTCGACTTCGAGACGCCGTTTCGCAAGAACGTCGTCGACCGTTTCGTCGAGGACTATCGGCAGGGGCGCACGCCCAACCCCTGCGTCGCGTGTAACAATTTTCTCAAACTCGGCACCTTGCGCCGGTTCGCAGCGAGCGTGGATGCGGCATTCGTCGCGACGGGTCATTACGCGCGCCTCGAACATGCCGCCGATGGGCCGCATCTCTACCGCGGCGAGCCCGCGAAAGACCAGTCGTACGCGCTCGCCCAGCTTACGCCCGCGCAGCTCGCGGCACTGCTGCTGCCGCTCGGCGATCTGACGAAGACGCAGACACGTGCGCACGCGGTTCGTCTGGGTCTCGAGCTGCATGACAAGCCTGATTCGCAAGACATCTGCTTTCTTGAAGGCGGCGATTACCGCACTCTGCCCGCGCTGGCGGATTCTGCCGAGGGCGGCGGCGCGGGACCGGTCGTGACCACCCGCGGTGAGCGTATCGGCGCGCATGCGGGCATCGCCGGATTCACGGTCGGTCAGCGACGGGGTCTGCCTGCCACGCATTTCAACGACGGCCCGCGTTACGTGACGCGCATCGACGCGGCGACCAATACGATCGTCATCGGGCGCGAAGACGAGCTCTTTTCGGACGGCCTGAGCGCGCGCGACGTGAACCTTATCCGTGCGGAGCGTTTCGCAAGCGGGGCCGTGCGCGTAGCGGCAATGACGCGTTACCGTTCGCCCCTGGGCCGCGCCGCCGCGATGTTCGACGCGCAGAGCGGCGAGCTTCGTTTGCGTTTCGAGGCGCCCGAACGAGCGGTCGCGCCCGGCCAGCTCGTCGCGCTCTATGACGCGGTCACGGACGAGGTGCTCGCAGGGGCGACGATCGGTGATCGATGGCACAAGAGTGCTCCGTAACACATTAGAGTGTCGCGAGAATCCGTCACTTTCACGGCACCGTCGCGTATTAACAAGAACATAACACGCCGAAGCGTCGCGACACTGCGCCTACGTCGTGACCAGACCGATACGGAAGAACATGATCGACACGACGAAGCTCCGCCCACCCTTACTCCGCCGCTGCGACGTCGTCAACGCAGATTTCCGCGTCGTCATGCGCGGACCGTCAGCGGATCAGTTGGCGCCGTTTTTTTCGGGTGAAACGCTTGAAGTCGAGTTCGGGCGAGAGGTTGCCTCCGTCATAGCGCTTCACGACTTTGGGCGCCGTCCCGTCGGGACCGCGCTTGTGGGCTCCGAGTATGGCTTGCGCATCGCGGTGTTGCCCGGCCTGCGGAGCGATCACTATTGCATTCAAATCGAGCGCCTTTCGCTCGGAAGCCGACTGCGCTCTACGGCGGCGCTTTACCGTCTCGATGCCGGCGAACAAGAGTTGCTGCGGCTCCTGGCCGGAGGCTACGATGAACGAGAGATCGCGCAGCGTTTAGATGAAAGCTCGGCGCAACTGAGAAGCCGTGCGCGCAGTCTCAGCGGGAAGCTCGGCTGCACGCGGCGCAGCGATCTCGTCGCACTCGTCTTTGGGACCGCATCCACAGAGCATACGGACGTGCAGCACGGCGTAGGCGCGTAGGCGCGTAGGCGCGCGGTCGAGGCCGATGCGATGTAGCGGCGACGCGATAAGCCGATGTCGCTCACCTCGTTACCGGTCGGTGTTCAGCGAATCGAAAAAGTAACCGTCGCGTTGACGGTGATCGGAACTGCCAGCGGAGCAGAGGGATCGATGTTGTAAGCTCCGCCGAAGAACGGCGGGGAGTCGGGTGACGTCGGGCAACCCGGCGGCAAAAAGTTGCTGCTCTCGTTGACGCCAACGATCGAGCCCAAATGTAACCCTGAAGCGGCCGCGGCCCGTTGCGCGCGCCTTCGGGCGTCGATGATCGCGGCTTGCTGCGCGCGCGTTTCGGCCGACGCGCAGTCATCGGAGAAGAGTGCGGCCGCAACGTTGAAGTTGATGCTGCTGTGGGACGTGCGGTCCGGCAGCGCAGCGGCGGCCTGCCGCGCCAGGCGTTCGATCATCTCGTGCGTCGGATGATCGATCGTCGCAACCACGGTCGGCGCAACGTTCGGCCCGACGCCGCCTTCGATCGGAAGTACTTCTCGCGCGTTTGCGATCCCGGCCGATTGCATCGCGGCGACGACGGCTTTCGCCGCGTCATCGAAGTTTGCGGTGTTGTTCGGCGTCGGCCCAAAAAAGCGCACGGTCACCCGCATGTGGTCGGCCGGCGCGTCCGCGACGCCGCGGCCCGTTACGGTGATTCCCGTCCGCGACGCGGCTCGATCGTCGGCGCTCGGCCTCATCGGTGGTCCCGGCTGCGCAAGTGCGTCCGCCGGCAGCAGCGCTGCGCAGACGACTACGAGTGCGCAGCGGCGAATCGTTCGACGGCTAATCATCGGCCCCACATTCGCCGAGCGCCACCGACCTCCGGGTCGTCACGCGACGCGTTAGAGCCGCCGCAACCACGGGAGGCCTCACAGCCACCATCCACGGTATGCAGTCTTATGAGTGCTGCCGGCGGTAAGCAGCCTGATGAGGCTATTGCCGGCGGTAAGCAGCCCGATGATACCGTTGGCCGAAAGTAAGCAGCTTATGAGGCCGTTGCCAGCGGCATGTCGGGGCGCAGGTTCCAGTACGTGTCGCGGATGACCGGTCGGAAACCGGCGCCGATCACGAGCGCTTCGAGTTGTTTGCGGGTCGCTTCGTTCGTGGAGCCCGCATCGTGCACGACCTTCTCTTCGAGGATCGTGCCACCCATGTCGTCGCAGCCGTAGAAGAGCGCGAGTTGACCCATCTTGAGGCCGGGCGTCAGCCACGAGGCTTGCAAGTGGGGGAAGTTGTCGAGGTAAAGCCGCGCGACGGCGAGCACGCGCAGGTATTCGAGCCCCGTCGATTCCTTGCCGCCGAGCGGCGTCTTGAACGGCACGTAGTACCAGGGGATGAAGGCCGTGAAGCCGTGCGTTTGGTCTTGCAGATTACGCATGACGTCGAGATGTTCGATCCGCTCGGTGACGGTTTCGACGGAACCGAACATCATCGTCGCGGTCGTCGGCATGCCGAGTTCCTGCGCGTCGCGCATAATGCCGAGCCACGCGTCGGGCGTGATCTTGCGCGCGCTGATCCGCTTGCGCACGCGTTCCACCAGTATCTCGGCGCCGGCGCCGGGCAGCGAGCGCAGGCCGGCGACTTTTAGACGCGCGAGAACTTCGCGTGGCGGCACGCCTTCAACTTTGGAAAGTCCGTTGATTTCCGAAACGGAGAGCGAGTGGATGTCGACGGCCGGGAACTCGATGCGTACGCGGCGGAAGAGCCTCTCGAACCACTCGAGCCGCAATTCCGGATTGACGCCGCCTTGGATCATGATCTGCGTCGCGCCCTGATCGGCTGCCCACTTCACACGAGCGACGACGTCGTCGTGCGACATCGTGTAGCCTTCGCCGTGCTTCTCGGGGCGGAAAAACGCGCAGAACGAACAGTGCACGTTGCAGACGTTCGTGTAGTTGATCGTCGTGTCGATCACGTACGTCACGTCGCTCGTCGGATAGAGCAACATGCGCCGTTGATGCGCGGCAGCGCCCAGTTCGTGCAGCGGCGCTTCATCGTAGAGCTGCACGCCTTCCGAGAACGTAAGGCGGCCGCCGGCGGCGGCTTTTTCCAGCAGATCAATGAGCGGCAAGAGCGACCTCCGGTTCTACGGACGGCACGCGCGGGATCGCACCGAGCGCGTGCAGCTCATGCACGTAACGCGCGAGACCAGCGCGTGCTCGCTCGTCGAGCGTAAAGTTCAGCGTGTCGTAATACGCGGCGTAAAAGCCGGCCGGCCGCGCGTGCGCCTTTTCCGCCGCCGCGACGACGGACTCCATATGGTCGCTGCCCCAGCGGCGACCGCCCAGAAGCGCATCGAGAGCCGACTGCACCTCATCGGCCCGTTGCGCGAGCACATCCTTGCGCGCGGCCCAAACGGCAAACACCATGTCGCAACCGGTCCAGGCGTGCCAGACTGAGCCGAGGTCGTGCACGTGCACGGGAAACGCCTGTCGCGCGTCGAGCGCACGATCGCCGATCAACAGCGCCGGTTCGCCGTTCTTCGCGGCTTCGAAAGGATCGGCGCTCTCGACGAACGTCGCGCGCACGCCGTAGCGCCGTTCCAGCAGCACGCGCAAAAGATTGCGGCCGCTCGCCGATTCCCGCGTGACCGCAATCGTCGCGCCGTCGAGTTCTTGCAGCGGCTTGCGGCTGATGCACAGGACCGACCACACCGCATCCCGTGCGCCGATGCACAACTCAGGCAGCAGCGTGAGTCGATCGGCATGTTGCGCCCAGTGAAATGCGCTTACTGGACTGAGGTCGAGCCCTCCGTCGAGTAGCATCCCGTTGAGTGCGGCCGGCGTGTCCGGCACGAGCGTCCCGGGATAGTGTACCGCCCCTTCGTCGAAGGCCGCATAGATCGGCAGATCGTTGGTGTACGCGATCCGCCCCGTACGTAACATACGCGCTACGCCGGCGCCAATGTGTCGGGCGCCGTTGCCTGCGCGCGCAACATCTCTGCGGGGCTCTGCGGGCGCGGGGCGCGAACGACCGTCGAGTTGCCGTCTTCGGGCTTCCAATCGTGGGGAAAACGATCGTACGTCGAGTTGCGGCGCACCGGAACGTAACCGACTTCTTCGATGAGCCGGCGGAATTCGCGATCGTCGACGTACTGGCCCGAGCGCGTACCGGCACTGTGATAGATGCGCTCTTCGTCGGTCGAACCGTGCGTGCCGTCCATGTCGTCGGCTCCGAATGCGAGCGCGACTTGGCAGACTTTGAGGCCCTGAATCATCCAATACGCTTTGATGTGATCGAAGTTGTCGAGCATCAGGCGTGCGGTCGCGAACATGCGGATGTCGTCGAGCCCGGTCGTCCAGCCGTGCGACGACAGTTCGTTACCGTCGGGATGGAACGCGAGCGGGATGAAGGCGTTGAAGCCGGGCGATCGTTCTTGCGATTCGCGCAGCATGATGAGGTGTTCGACCCGCTCTTCGAGCGTTTCGATCGTTCCGTAGAGCATCGTCGCATTTGACGCGACACCATGACGGTGAGCGACTTCGTGGATCTCGAGCCAGTGTGCCGCGTCGACCTTGTTCGGGCAGACCGCCGCGCGGAAACGCTCGCTGAACACTTCGGCGCCGCCGCCGTTGATGTTGTCGAGCCCGGCAGCGCGCAACTCGCCCATGATCGCATCGTATGAGAGCCGGTGCCGACGCGCGAGGTAGTCGATCTCGGCGGACGTGAACAGTGAAAGCTGCACGTGTGGAAGCGTCTCTTTGAAGCGACGCATCAGCGGCAGCCAATAATCGAGCGTCAGTTGCTTGGGATCGTGACCGCCGACGATATGAATCTGGTTAAAGTTGTTCCCGGTCTCGAGCGCTTTCGCGAAGACGTCATCGGAGGGCATCCGCACGGCGCGCTCGCGCTCTTTGAACTCATCGACGGCAAACGAACAGAACCGGCAGTTCGCGTAGCAGATGTTGGTTGAGTTGATGTAGCGGTTGAGGACGTAGAAGACGTCGCGGCCGCTCTTGCGCTCCTTAGCCGCTTGGGCGAGCCGCCCGAGCGAATGCAGGTCCTGCGTTTGCAGCATCGCGACGCCGTCCGCTCGGTCGAGCGAAACACCCGAGTCGATTTTCCGTTCGATAGTGCGCAGCGCGGGGTCGGTTACGAAGCTCACGAGGATGTCCTTTGCACGATATAACCCTTATACCGTCTCTGAGGGCCTGCGCTCAAGGACTTCGCACGGGTGAGGGTTGGCCGCCGAGCTTTGCACAAGCCGCGATATCGCCGCCGGACTCTGATGAAGCGCGCCGATGGCGGCTTGGCGGCAGCAACCTCCGGATAGGACGTGCAGCACCGCACCGACGGGGATTGGAGGCAGCAACCCGTCCATGGGCGTGACGATCGCAAATCACGCAGGGCCTTGGCGCGAGCAAACGCGGATGCGCTTGGCCGCGCAAAACAGCGGATAGAGGCTTGCGCGAGCAAACCGGGTGGCGGCTTGACTGTTTTAACCGAAATGGGTATAGTCAAATCGGGTAAACGCGGACCATTTTTGCCGTCAAACCTCATCGCCGCCCACCGCCAAGGAGTCGCCGTGCCGCCGGACGTCAACGACGCGCTTCCGCTCACCGTCGGAAGCTTTCACATCCTGCTCGCGCTCGCGGAGGGCGAGCGTCATGGCTACGCGATCGCCAAGGAAGTCGAGAGCACGACCTTGGGCCGCGTGAAACTCGGGCCGACGACCCTTTACCGTACGATTCGCCAGCTTCTCGATGACGGCTGGATCGCCGAAACGACCCGCGCCGACGACGGCGACGCGCGCAAGCGCCTCTACCGTCTCACGGCGCGCGGTCGCACTATCGCCGCCGCCGAGGCGCAACGCCTCGCCGACATCGTGAGGATCGCCCGTGAACGCCGACTCATCCCCGCACTTGCCTAACAGGCCGCGCGGTCGCTTGGCGCGCGCGTTGTTCTCCGCTCTGCTCGCCGTCTGCCCGCGCGACATGCGCCGCGAATACGGCACCGCAATCCTCGGCGATTTCGACGATCGCTACGCCGCAGCGTCCGAGCGCGGAGCGTCCCACGCGAGTCGCTTTGCCGTGTACGCCCTCTTCGATCTCGTCGGCAGCGGGCTACTCGAACGCTTCGAAGCTTTCGGTCGCGACGTCTCGTACGCCGTACGCGGCGCAGCGCGCGCACCGGTCTTCGCGACGGTGGTCGTGCTCACCATGGCGATCGCGATTGCACTCAACGCGACCGTGTTCGCAACAATTTCGGCGATCTTTCTACAGCCACTCCCTATGCGCGATGCCGGATCGCTGCTCGTCTTATGGGAGACGAACCCGCACATCGGCATGATGACCGAGGCGTTTACCTACCCCGACCTCGAGGCGTTGCGGCGCGAAACGCGGACCCTTGCTTCCGTCGGCGCGATCATGACCGACCCGGCCGTACTCGACGGCGCCGGAGCGCCGCGCGAACTCAATGGGTATTTCGCGAGCCCGGATATGTTCGGCATCTATAAAACACGCGTCGTGCTCGGCCGGTCGCTGACCGCGGCCGATGTACATGACGGCGCCCCCTTCGTCATCGTCATCTCAAATGAGTTATGGCATTCCGCCTTCGGCGCCGACCCGCATGTGGTCGGACGCTTCATACGCATCAGCGACTACCGCGCCGAAATCATCGGCGTCGCCGAACCCCACGTCGTTGAGATCGACGGCTGGCGCGGCGGTCTTGCGCGCCCCGATTTCTGGGGCGCGCTGAAGCCGGTCGTGTGGCGCGAGCAGGGACATCTGCTGCGCGTCGTCGCGCGCGCGAAACTCGGCGTCACGCACGCGGCGGTCGACGCCGATCTGGCGCGCATCTTCACGACGCTCGCCGTCGCTCATCCCGCGGACGACGCCGGCCTCTCGGCGCACGCCCTCACTGCACGCGATGCTCTGGTCGGCGACGAGCGGCCGATCTTCCTCGTAATCGCAGTCGCGATGCTCGCCGTGCTGATCGTCGCATGCGCGAACGTCGGAAATCTTTTCTTGAGCCGCGCGTCCGCACGGACCGGCGAGTTCGCCGTACGATTTTCGCTCGGCGCCGCGCGCGGCCGTATCGTAGCGCAGTTGTTGACTGAGGTCGGCCTCTACGTCAGCGTGGGCGGCCTCTTGGGACTTATCTTCACCGTCTACGCGACACGCGCCGTCGCGATGCTGTTGCCGGGTCTCACCCGAATCGACGGCTACGGCATCGACCCGCCGGTGCTCGCCTTTACGGCGTTCGTCATCGTCGTTGCGACCCTGCTCGCCGGGCTCGCGCCCGCAAACGCCCTCGGGCGTCCCGATCTTTCGGCGTCGCTTAAGGCGAGCGGTCGCGGAGCCGATCTCACGCGCGGCCGAAAAGTCCGCGCGACCCTCGCGATCGTCGAAATCGCGCTCGCCGTTGCGATCACGACCGCTGCCGGTCTCAATGTCCGCAGCCTGCAGGCGCTAACGCAGCGCACGCTCGGATACGATACTACGAACTTGTGGCTCGTGCACGCCGGCGCACATTATATGAAGCGCTATGCGACGCTCGCGGGCCAACTGACTTTGTATCGTCACGTCAGCCACGAACTCATCACGACTCCCGGCATTGCAGCGGCAAGCTGGTCCTCGATAACGCCCTTTAACAGTACGCCGGACGTCCCGTTCACCATCGCGGGACGCTCGTACGGGGCCGGGACCAAACCCGACGTCGATTTCGGCCCGGTCGATGCCGCGTACTTCTCGACCTTTCGCATTCACACGCTCGCCGGGCGCACCTTCGATGCGTCGGATAGGGAGAGCAGCGCGCCGACGGTAGTCGTCAACGCGGCGTTCGCGCGACGCTATTTTGGCGGCGTGCCGGCGGCTCTCGGTAAGCGCATCACGGTCGAAATTACCGGCTTCGGACAAGCAATTGTGCCGCGCACGATCGTCGGGGTGGTCGCAGATGTTCGGCAGACCTACGATCACAACGCCGGACCGATCGCGTATCTTCCTCTCGCGCAGCAGTCATTCGGCAGCGAGTCGCTGGTCGTCCGAGCGACGTCACCGCACGTAGACGTGCCCGCAATCGTGCGTTCTGTGGTCGCCCGCGTCGATGCGCTACTGCCGCCTCCGACCGCCGTTCCCTACGCCGAACTCATGTCGGCCGACGTCGGTCGTCAACGCACCGCCGCGACGTTGCTTGCCGTCAGCGCTGCGATCGCCTTCGTCCTTGCGCTCGCCGGGATCTACGCGGTCGTGTCGTTCGGCGCCGTTCGCCGCACGAACGAATTCGGAGTCCGGCTCTCGCTCGGCGCCCGCCCTTTCGCGATCGCGCGCCTCGTCCTCGCCGATGCAGCGCGCATTCTCGCGATCGGCTTGGCTGCCGGAGTCGTGCTCGCTGCGGGCATCGCAAACATGCTCGAACCCCAGCTCTTCGACGTCCCCGCGCTCGACGTCCCGACTTTCGCTGCGGTCATCGTCACGCTGATCGTCGCCGTCGCGCTCGCGACGCTCGTACCGGTCGTCCGCGCGGTGCGCGTCGATCCCGCCGTCGCATTACGGTACGAGTGAAAACCACGCCGTCGCGCTTCCGAGATGAGGAGCTAGCTACTTGCGGTTGCCGAAAGGTTACACTATACTGTACGGATGCCCATAGTCTCAGAGCGTGCTGCCGGGCACGAACTCGCCACCCGGCTGCTGGACCGGATCAAGGAAGTGTTTGGTCTCAGTGAGACCGAGCTTTCGGCACTCTTTGGCGTATCGAGGCCGGCAGTCGCAAAGTGGCGTAGCGCGGGTATCCCGA
>JAABUU010002498.1_pt1 | contig 26082 bp, 16 predicted proteins | sample 5559301 | NCBI WGS metagenome assembly JAABUU01 (sample SAMN10711884, study PRJNA513360) | rock metagenome | isolation source: Antarctica rocks | place: Antarctica: Victoria Land, Richard Nunatak white | reverse complement strand
TAACGTCTCTATATATATTTGACGTTATTGCTCGTATATGTTAATATTTGCATCTTTTGTTGATGTTCGTGTATAGTGCAATTGCGGTACGGTGGCCATTTCCAATACTTTAAAGCATCACCTCGTATTGCTCTTCTGACTACCATTGCCATCCTTAACTTCTTTGCGAGAATACTTCTGACTCCATCTTCTGAGCTCTCATCGTCACAGCGCTGCTCAATAGCTATCGTGCCCAACCGTGTATGCAAAAGCTTCAAACCAGCAGCTTGCTCACTGCCCCAATCAATGTCTACGGCACAGCGTTTCATGAAAACGCGAAGGAATGTCCGACAATGGGATAGCCCAATCAATCCTCTCATTCCCTGACTCTGTGATCCTGGAAATCCTTTCTGTGGAGCACTATGCATCCTCCAGGCGCCCGCCTCAGCCTTCGCCGATCTCCCTGCGCGCTGAACAAATTTACAAGACACAAATTTGCCAGTCTATAGAACAGACCAAGGCCCAGTGGGGAGAAATTTACCTGCCATTTCTTCTTGTCCTTCAGGGAACTGCTTCCGTTGCGTCTCCGCTTGTCCCTCAAACCCACTGCCTTCCCTTCCGTGGTCCAAACCACAAACTTCGCCAGCTACAATCACCACCATGGTTTTCGAGTCCTTCCGCAAACCCACCGACCCTCCCCCTACCTATGCCTCCTCTCAATCTCAGAATCACCATGGCTGCCCTTCAGCCCGCAGCTGCTGGCCTGGTCTCACCATGGCCGCCTTTTCCCCCTTCAACTGTCCATCACGCGCCGTCCTTCTCCGTCGCATCTGCATGTGCATCGTTCTAATCCTCGATACCTTCGTCTCCGTTCTCTCCGTCGTCAGCGGAGCCTTCTCCTTCAGCTTCATACCACGTCTCGTCATCGCGGTTCTTCACTTCTTCGGTGAAGCATGGCTCCTACACCTGCTGGGTCGTATGATGGGCGAGCGTGTAGTGTTTGGAACGGCGTACACCCGTTGGCATTTCGACGTTTTCCTCTGCGGTCTGGTGCTATGCGAGGTGGCACTTGTTGGGTGGTATTTTGGAGGTCTGACTAAAGTCACGGTTGACATATGGTGGGGGCTGGACTTGGGCGAGTTTCTGGCGCTGTTGGCGGTTGCGTGGGTGGCGTGGTGGGGTCCCCTGGAGGAGCGGGGGTGGCAGAATGTGGTGTAATCATCACGGGAAACAGGGACTGCGTGGTTCGTGGGTGATGGAAGAAGGTCAATCAAGCACTAATGCCGGAGCTTTTACACTTATAGTGACGTTGGGGGCCACAGGTTAAGAGCTGGTATGATACCGACAGGTTGCGGACTGGAGAATGGCATATTTCCCGTGTGGCTTGGCTGGTTCACCATTGCATGTCCGGGCTCATACAGAAACCGCTGAAGGCGATACTTGAGATCGCAAGTTGGTTGTCCTATTCAAGTTTCGACGGGCATATATTCGATCCGAGTCTCGCAATTCAAGATGCACATCTTCTACTACAAATACGCTATTCGCACAAGATACTTCAGCCGTTTGCTCCATACTCTCGTTCAATGGATAGGGGCGTCCCTCACCTTACTGTACTGGGAGTCCCTAAGATGCCCTGGACCTTCTCAGTTTGCCGTTCGAACAGGGTTGAATTTCAATACACTGACTAATCAAGGCTATTAACACTACAACTTGCTTTGCTCGATGTAGCATGGTGGTCAATTAAGAAAACGTTTTCGATTTTAGCACTTTCATGAGGTTACGCTACTACCGCACGAGGAACATATTCGACATCAAATCAAACAAGTTGAAGCCATCGGTCGATGAACCATATGAAACTCGCCTCGTCGATACAACTATACAAAGATGCAACGACTTTAGTGTGACCGTTGGTTTAGATGCGTTGAAATATGACTGAACTAGAAGGGTTTGCAGCATATGTAGAATGGGTTCGAAGCTTCGGTTAACTACAGTGCGTCATGTGACCTCGATAGGTCCGAGCATAACTCTCGTTTCAACACTCTTTCTTGCACGGCCTATCGCCTATCATCTCGCTGGCGCCAAATTTTGAAGCTATTCGAAAGCTCCATTTGCTCAGAAAGCTCCCTCTGCCACCGATACAGCCGAAAAAACACTCCCTGACTAGTTAGCTCCCTCTGAAGCCAAGTAACCTGCTATTTCCCATAGCTGTTGCCCGAAGCCATCCTAGCCCCTATCAAATGGGTCTTCCTGGCCATGCCATTGCTGTATGCCCGATATCTTTGCCAAATATCTGAATAACCTCATCCTGAGGGCCCGGATATCTGGCCTAGATCTGGCCTAGATCTAGGGCGCAGTAATTGTCTAGCCTGTCGCAATCTTAAACGCGGCCATTGAATCATGTAAATAGAAGCTCGCCCTCGCCCTCGCTTTCATCCTTTGTCTTTCGTCTTGTACATTACCTGGTGTATGTCTTGTACCTAGATCATATCAAAGTAATATACATCCTTCAATTGATAGTACCTAGCCTAGTCCCTGACAACTGTCGTCTTCGTTGACCCAAAACAAACCTTTCTGAACTCGTAATCGATCCATTTATGCCTTCTCCCGCCTGCAAGCGTGTGTCCAAGAGATTCTTGCTCTTTCCCCTGCAAATTCACCCTAAAAACAGCTCTGAACCCATGAGAGCCACCCTCATATTTCCGAAGGTGTCGCTGACGCGGCGGAGAAGCGAAAAGGTGTTCCCAATTTGAGGTGCCCGTTGAGCAATGCGAAAGTTGTTTGAGGCGACTAATTTATACATGTGTGTTTTTGAGGCGATGATGATGGTGATAATGATCAAAAGAGAGATCTAAATGTTTGATGTTTCAAGCGTGCAGTAGTCGGCTAACCGCATGAGGTAACTAACTATGTATAAGGTTTCATTCAGACGACGAAGAAGTCGGTCACTGGCAGCCTTGCGGCTTTGGCCAACCAGCGTGGAATCTCTAGGCAAGCAGCTGTGAGAGTGCTTTGAGGAGAGCCAATGAGAAGAGAGGATGATAGGAAGAGGGTACTTAGGTAAGTCACTTGACTTGATTCGAATCTTTACATTATGAAAACATGACATGTTCATCATTTTACACGTATTTTAACGATGAACTTTGTGAGTTTCGTCTTTATACAAGATCTCAAAATCCCTCTGCTATCTCGTCAGTTCGCGCTTCTTTAAACTTCAATCACAAATTTCATCTCTCTTGCCGTTATACATCAACTATTACAGTCTCAAACCTGTGATCTTTTCTGATGTATAGTACGTTCATATTTACAAAGCCGAATCTCGTATAGATGAATCTCATAGTCGATCAATCTTATCTACTTTGTACCTTCGCTCTCGAGATTATTACGCTCTTTCGACGGAAAAAAGCAGAACTCTGAAGGTAGAGCATCAAGAATTAAAGAAGTGACATGAAAGAACAGTCAGACACACGTCGAAAATTCTCTTATCTAAAGTCTTCTTCACTATCGTTCTCAGAGCTCGATCGCAGCCCTAGTTTAAACGGAAAATTCGTGTAAAAAGCCTTTCGGTTCAAAGATACACCTATCACTCCTTCCTTCCAGTCATCTTCACACTCCCATCTACCCGCGTTTTCGTTCATTCATCGCCCAAACCCCTTCCCCGGTATCAGACCAATGGCTACAATCCCAGCCACATCCAAACCCTCGCAAACCCTCGCTCTGTGCTGTGGCGTCTACAGGCTGAAGTCTAGCCACTGAGCCCCATGGAAACGATCTAGATGTTAGGCTGTGACGGGATGACGAAGTCAGGCATCGATTTTGAAAAGCAAGGGAGTGCGATCTTGGGATAATTTGGTGGGGGATAGAAAGTTGCGGGTGCGGTCATGAAAATATGGTGCACAGGGATGTGCGAAAATTGAGGGGAAGAGGAAGAGTTGAGACGTCTCATGTCGGATCCTGTGTTGAACAGTCTAGGCACACAAAACAGAATCACTTAGAAGGGTAGAAAGTGGGAGTTGGTGGCACGTGGGGGTAGATATCTTCAACACCGCAGACAAGAAACCCGAATACTAACCCCCCTCCCCCTATAGCCTACCGCCTACTCCCCTTCCACACCCCCCTCCCACGCCACCTCACCCCCCTCAACCACCAAACCCATCAAACCCCCACTACCCAACTACCAAGCCATCACCAACAAAACCCTCTCCACCCCGTACCGTCCATTTCTTGTACATCACAACACACCTTACTTTTGTGTGTTGTGTCGAAGAGTGATGTAGACGCGGGGTCTGGGAGTTGGCAGAGAAGGGTTGGGGGGAATGAGTTTGGTGAAAGGGGGAAGGGAAAAAGGAGAAAGAGAAAGGGGAAGGGGAAGGGGAAGGGGATGAGTGTGAGTAAGAGACTAAGCCAATAGTTCCTTTCGAAGGAAGGAAGAACGAGTTTGCGACGTAATTCGGCTCGACATTTTCTTCATGCTTGTGGTCGATTCGAAATGTAGTAAAAACAATATGACCCGCTTTCTTACTTTCGCACCAAAAAAAAGTGCGAGACCGATAACCATCCCAACGCATTGGCGATCGAAATTGATAACTGAATCATCCATAAGTCACACCATCGCTTCTATCCTTCGAAAAGTGCATCTAAGGCTGTTCTCACCGCTGTAACAGTGTACACCCGCAGGCAGGGGCCAGCGATGGAATTCACCTGTACGCAGTGCTGGCTAGGAACCTTCTGTCTAGTTACAGAAGAGCCTAGAGGTTACCAAACAGACAAATCGACACGTCGATTGAGATTGAGCATCGCGAGGCAATGCTCACAAACAACAAGTCCACATGGCTAGATGACCATGTGACCAAACAGCGAAGGAAAGCCCACGTCGAAGTGACCAGCTTCCACAATTTCGATTTGCCTATGTGACAACTTGATCATATAGACAGTTCACGATAACGCGGAGCCCGTGATCTGTTACTCGCACGGTCAGCTCGCAGCCTCGGGCATAGCTCTTCGTCGCCCATTTTATCGGTGGGATCGCACAATGTACAACTGATCTACGAGATATACTGTCTAGGATTTTGAGTCGACTGCTTGCAGCAGAATTTCCTTGAGCTCATCTGACTGGGTGTAGATTTTCAATCGTGACGATGAACCCGATATTTCACATGGCCAATTATTTGTATTGAAGTCTATATCTGGAAATTTCAAGACTATCGAGTGATCATACTCATGTCACCATTCGAGGACTGCGAGGTGAGACTGGGTCTTGAAAGCTAATTCTTGACTCGCACGCCCCTTTGAACTTTACTGAGAAGGGCTATAAGATTTACGTTCTCCCCAGCTTCTTTACGAACCCTTTTCACCCGTTTCTATCAAGATCTCGCTGTTTCTCGGCAGCTTCATTGGTCCGTTTTTTCCATTTTAGGTTTAGCCGTCCTGCACTCGCCCTCGCGGAAGATGGAACGACAGGGAGCCAATCTCGTGCCCAGCTGGCCGCAGGGTGCATATGCACCTGCGGCTGAGCTTGGGTAAGTTTTTTTTTTTTCCTGGCTGACCCCACTCTGTGGCTCTCCATACCTTTGCCTTGCGCCAGCATGCGAGGCCACATTTCCAAACCAAGAAGGCTTGGAGAAACATTACGAGCTGCACGCCAACAACGCCCTTCCGCAGGGGCACACCCTTCCATCATCTACCTTTAATACTAATGCTACTGGATCTTTGCATTTCTCCCCTTCGTGGGACACCAGTTTTAGTCAATCAGGGAATCGTCACGTTCTAAGCAATGGCATTCAGGATACTACTAAACTTGGATCCTCGAATACCCTCTATGGTGACCTTCCCACTATGGGACTTAGTGCCATTCCCACCGGATCAATGAACGGTGCTGGCTATGATCTACCCAATCACTTCGACGATCGTCTTGCTGGACCCTCGAACGGCATCAACTATGATCTGGTTACCAACAACTACGACCTCAGCACAGTCGGAGTCACGCAGAACATCAACGGCGGCTTTGCAATCGGTTCTGGCCACCCGTCTAACCCCTGGACAGCTCATGGCCCGACGCCATCCGCTACGAACACCACACCAAGTCACTCTACCAGTGCAGCTACGTTCCCGAACACCAATGACCAGACAAATCGGTCTATCTGCCCCACCTGTTCCAAAACCTTTGGTCGTTCTTCGGATCTTCAGCGTCATGCGAAGAAGCACGAGGTTGGTGGAAGAAGGTATGACTGTTCGGTGGAGGGTTGTGTATTTGTGGGGGAAAGGGGTTTCTATCGACGTGATAAGTTATTGAGCCATTTGCGGAATCGGCATGGGTTGGTGAACTAGAAGAGACTCTGCAAGGTGAGGAGGGAGCCGTGAATGAAGCACAGAAGGAAGCTTTGAAGAGTTAGATTATTTTCATACAAGATCGTCTCAACATTCTATCTAGATACTCATCATAACTCATTGCTTATACTTAACATCCCCCTTGCTAACTGTTGGAATACGAGGTCATATGAGGGCATATTGATATTTAGATTGTTGCTTAACAGAAGTCTACTCCGTACCTACTTTCGGGTTAGTAATCAGTGTTCAGGCGTACTGTAAGCGGCCTCTCTAGAATTACCCCGAATGTAGGAAGGGTAGAAAGTAGAATGCACGAAGGTAGGTAGCTTACAGACGAATTCGAATTTCTGAGCCATTTGAAATTTGAATAGCTTCAATATTGATGGTGACGATGCGGGTGTACGAGACTACATGTCGGCCGACCAACGCTAAAGCTCGGTCGACCATGCAAAATGTTCGAGCATGGTTGCTCAACCATGCGCATAATTTCGCTTTTCTGAGCTACTGATAATGTAATCTAAATTCACAGAAAACAGAATGACTTTTAATCTTCTAAAATATATCACATCAATTCTATTGATCAATAATTAATTAATAATTAATCAAGAAATAATTATTTATCAATTCAACTTATCGATTTTTGAGTATGAATAAAAATACAAACTTAGAAGTTTCTCAATCTGAATAATTAGAATTCAGAATCTAATGATACAAAATGTCAAAGATGTATGTTATTATTCATAGATTAATAATTAATCAATCAGTGATCAATATAACATCAATAATTGAATGATTGATTAATAAATAAACATTCAGAACTTGAAAACTTGCTGAGACAAAATGACTGATTAATTGTGTCAGAATCGTGTCTAGATGATACAATCAATGAAGATCAGAGTTGATAGTGCTTGATCTTTAGAGATAGCTATAACTGAATATTAAGAATACAGAAGAAGATTGATACAAGAGCTTCTATTTATGTAATGTTCAGAGACTGCGCTAGGCTCGAAAGAAATGTGTTTGTAACATGAAAAGAAGATGATGTAGATGAACAAGATGTTGGTGAAAGAAAAGAGTGTTGAGAAAGAAAAAGAATGTTGAGTCATATCTGAGTCAAATCTGAGTCAGATCTAGATCAGATCTCGACTAGATCGTTGACTAGTTCTAATCAGTCTTGATACGCTCGTAACATTATTTTTCCCTTCGAAAATTCATGTTTGCATGAATGTAGTTTCTTTGCTCGCTTTTGTTGATAATTATTTCGATATTTAGCGCGATTTGCTTGAATATAGCTTATGAAATTCGTTCAAAACTTTCTCTGAGTCATCGAATTTCACTTTATCAACATAGTATCATTCATCGTTTCTATCTAGATCTTTTCATTTGACTTTGTACTGTATTCGATCTCGATAGCGTCTGAAGTTCAATATATCATCTATCTTTCAGTGTTCATCGTCTTTGATATTGATTGATCTGAATGATTCTGAATGTTGTTTTGATAGAGAATTTTCTGAATACAATCATAGTAGCTTTGAGCTGAATATTAAACGCAGATGCTTCATGCTGACTGATAAATGAAGATGATAGAAGATATCTATTTTAGCAGTGATTTGATAAAGATTTAGCTGTTTATCTTTCAAATCTTTGCAGAGTCTCGTTGTCTTGACGTTTTTGAAAGATAGTCAAACTCAGTTATCTACTTCATATGTGACGTTTCGTCTATGTTTATTGATCTGAACTTCGATGATCAGCTTCGTCTTTTTCAATTGTTGATGATTGAAGCTCAGTAGCTCTTTCATTCAAATGACAATATCATTTGCTTTTTTAGCTTCAAGTCATTCACAAGTTGTTTCATAGTCAGTCGTATCTGAATCGAAACTCATTCAAGAGTGAAATTCTTTATTGAAGTAAAAGAGAATCATTGAAGTGATTGAAAAGATATTGAAATTTTCGCTAAATTTCATCATAGATATTCATTTGACTCAGTCGTTCTGCATGTAATTGCAGTAGATTCTAAGTTCGCGTTCGAGATTCTGATTGACTCGTTTCAATTGATCATTGATCTCAGAATGATAGAATGTGAATAAACTAGCTGTGATTCTCAGTCGCTTGCAAAGACTTTTTCACATAGTCGATATGAATTGAAAGTCTCTGTTTGAAACAATAGAACTGAGTAGATCATGCAGTCGATAAACGTTTCATAGCATGATTCAAATCATTTCTTTGACTGAGATGTCATTGTCTTCTCAATGACAGAAAACATAGTGATGTTCTTTGATGAAATGACATATAATTGTGCAAATGATGTTATAGTCTTCTGACAGAGATAGTTCAGTGATGAAGTTCATAGCTATATCTTTTCAGCGTTTCTGTGAAATCAAAAGAGAATGATGAAGTTCATTGATGCTATCTCTAGAAACTTTGCTTCTTTGACAAGCATGACAGTTTCAAATGTATCATTGAATAGTAGCTTGATGATCTGATCAATAGTAGAAACGCTGAACTAGTTTAATGATTTGTTTATTTTCAAAATGAAAGATTGAAGATTGATCATGCACTTCTTGTAGTAATTTCGTGTGCATGTTCTTAGAAATTCATAGTAGATCTTTTCTAAATAGAACGTCGTCAATGATTTTGCAGTTCTTCAGTTTAGTGATATGAAATTTGAGCTTGTTGTCGTTCATAGCTTGTCTATATTTGCTGCAAAACTCATCTGTTTGATTGATCATACATACTCGTTGATAGAGATTTGCTTTTAATTCAACAGATAAAACATTGACTCTGTTAAAGATTGATTTAGAGCGAGTCATAGAAGTGTCATTTAACTAATAAATAAATGCTAAGAAAGAAAAGTATCTACAGAAAAGAACTCAATTCTTATATGTGTATTTCTCAGCTCTGTGCTAGACTCGATTAAGTTGATGTCTTACACATATGATGCAGAGTCTCAATGATATCATCTCTAGATCAGATTCTCGCTAGACTCAATTAGAATGAAATCAGACGAAGATTAAATGAAGAATAGACGAAGACTAGAATCATAACAGACTCTATCAGAAATCAAAATAGTTTGAAAATAATCTTCAAGACGCTGAGCTGATTCTGTTACGATTCTAGCTACGCATCTATGTTGGTAGCTATGTTGATGACTATGTTGATGACTATGTTCCTGGCTATCGCCGATCGCTCGTCACTAGGCTATCGAGTTGTTCCGAAGTCAACCCTATTCAGGGTTAGCTTATGTTCTCCTGAGTCATATAGATAGTCGATCCTTCCCTTCTAGATACTTTCCTTCCTTAGCATTTATATACTCGTTACATTACATCCATATGACTCGCTCTATGCTGGCCTCTAACATTATATAAATGCTTCTTCGTTACAGGCGAAGTGAAATAATCTGCATCGACTTGCTCTGCCCGGTTCACACGACTATTGACTTTGGTCTAGCCGACTCGCGACCGTGCAGACACTCATCCTTCTTCCTCGTGAGCTGACTCAGCGAGAATAAACAAAAGATTCGGACTCGTGCGCTGATCAGCGAGTATAAACAAACGATTGGAACCATCCGACTAGGTCAAAGATCAGCGGATACATCGCTCATTCAAATTCGCAAGGGATTCTTCGAGTTTGATGAGCACTCAAACGGGGTCAGTCATAGGACTGCGTGAAGCCTCTACCCCAAAGAGCAACCAAAGAGACCAGTCTAGAACTGCGTGAAGTCTCTACCTCGAGGAGCAAACCCCAGTGAGCCTGCTTCAACGACATCGTCAATGCGATGATCTTCTCATCGCCCTACCTACCAGTGAACCGGTTCGCCTACCAGTTCACGTGCAACTAGTGAGTCTGCTTCAATGACATCTATCCTCGATGCGATGGCCTACTCGCTCTCATCGCCCTACCTATCAGTGAATCGGTCCGCCTACCAGTTCACGTGCAACTAGTGAGCCTGCTTCAATGACATCTATCCTCAATGCGATGGCCTATCCGCTCTCATCGCCCTACCCACCAGTGAACCTGATCATACGTTCACGTGCAACTAGTGAGCCTGCTACAATGGCGAGCCCAAAGTCGATCCCTTCGATGAGCAAGTCGATCAGTGAGCCTGCTTCAATGGCACGTTCGATAGTGAGCCTGCTTGAACGGCACCCGAAGTGAGCCTGCTACAAAGGCAGACAACGATTGACCTCTTGATTGAGTCGATCAACGAACGGAACAAGCCCTACTATGTAGTAGGCCTGAACCAGCAGTGAGCCTGCTTCAATGGCACGATCACAACCGACCTCTTCGATGAGCTAGTCGATCCCCTTCTAGTGAGCCTGCTTCAATGGCACCAGCCAATAGCCGATCTCTTCGCTGAGCAAGTCGGTTCCTCCCTACATAGCTAGCCTGCTACAATAGGCATTTCGATTCTACACAAGGCTAAGAAAATACATTCATGCGGACATGAATCGTTGAAGGGGGGGAGTACTGTTACGATCCTAGCTACGCATCTATGTTGATAGCTATGTTGATGACTATGTTGATGGCTATGTTCCTGGCTATCGTCGATCGCTCGTCACTAGGCTATCGAGTTGTTCCGAAGTCAACTCTATTCAGGGTTAGCTTATGTTCTCCTGAGCCATATAGATAGTCGGTCCTTCCCTTCTAGATACTTTTCTTCCTTAGCATTTATATACTCGTTACATTACACCCATATGACTCGCTCTATGCTGGTTCCTAACATTATTCAGAGACGTTCGCTAGAGACATTCTGATTAGAGCATCAACTTTAGTGTTTATTTTGCCTGATCTAAAGATGATCTGAAAGTTGAACTTTGATAGAATGTTCAGATAGTTGACTTATCATCGACTCAACTGTTTGTTTTTCATAAAAATCTTCAAAGTCTGATGATCAATGAACATCTGAATGAATAGTTCAGTGCATTTCAGCTTGAATCATCAGTGTTCAAAGCATCAAATAATGACTAGCAATTTCTTGTCTGTTACGATTCTAGCCTTCGTCTATTCTTCGTTTAGTCTTCGCCTGATTTCATTCTAATCGAGTCTAGCGAAAATCTGATCTAGAGATGATATCATTGAGACTCTGCATCATATGTGTAAGACGTCAACTCAATCAAGTCTAGCACAGAACTGAGAAACATACATATAAGAATTGAGTTCTTTTCTGTAGATACTTTTCTTTCTTAGCATTTATCTATTAGTTAAATGACACTTCTATGACTCGCTCTAGATCGACTTCTAACAGTAGATAAATGCTAAGCAACTACTCTGCTATCGACGTGTAGATGATATGAAATAATCTACTTCGTCTATTCAGAAAATTTGCAAGAGATTCTTTGAATTACTTTCATCAAAACACACATTCAAATTTACTCAAATTTATCAAATCAATCACTCAATCAAATCTATCTATCTATCTTTCTCACAATGACACGCGACTTCGAATCAGTCGAGTCATGAACAGCTCGTCTGCTTAGAAGCATTGCTAGCAGACGCATTTTCATTATTTCTTTCAATGCTTCAGCTGAATCTCAGAATGTCACTATCTCATGAAACATCAACACGAGTCAACAACTTCGTCAATGAGCTCATGATCAGTTGAACGAGATCATCAAGATGTTGATTGAGCTAAAAAATCAACGAAACATGACTTTGAAACTGAACGAGCAGTGAATCGTTGTTCAAGTTGAACATGACAAGAGATTGAATCAACTAGAGATCAAACAGATGATCATAGACACTCTAGAAGAGACAAACAAATGCTATCAAGAGAAGATGTTGAATCTCAAGAATAAACTCAAAGAAGTATTGCATTCAGCGAATCAGCTTTGATCTCGTCAATCTACTGAATCTCGAGTTTCTACGAACTCTCTATCTCGTCAATCTATCGAGAATCATACTCGACATGACTTGTTCACTTTATTTGATAATGATCATCACAAGTCTTTTAAGTTTTTGAACTCATCTGTATTCATTGACGAGAATGAATCAACATGAAATAGCTGAAGAATCAAGATGAACGACAAGCTTCAGACAAATGTCGATCACTTCGATAATGAGAATATCTGTATTGTCTATGTGATATCTAGACTAGAAGATGATGCTGCTGAACATATTTTCACTCGACATGCATCATGATGCTTCGCATTCTTACATCTTGATCTACGAGCTATTTGAGCATCTGAAAGAAATATATGATGATCAGAATAAGAATCGAAAGTGTCGTCACGAGTACAACGCTCTGAGACAAGCAGAAAAGTCTTTCAATGTCTTCTACTTCAACTTTATGAAGCTATTCAGCTATCTAGAATACGACGATTGCATTCTGATGAACGATCTTCAGAATAAGATCAACAATCGCTTGCAGAATGCTTTATCAATTTGCTTGAAAGATTTTACCATTCTATATCGTCTCAAGAGCTTTCTTCAAAGTGTGAATAATAGACAGCAAGTCAATTATCAGCTTCGAAGCGAACGTCGCATGATTATCGTCAAAGTCATCGTTGCATCTGAAAAGCGCGCTACTTCTCTGTCAGCAGTGACGACTTCGATAATCGAATATATCAAGTCGACTATCTTTTCTACATCTGAGTCAGTCAGATCATCTATCGTCTGCTATATTTGCAAGACTTCAAGTCACTTGTCAAAGAACTGCTCTCAGAACAAAGTCAACACTTCTGCTTCTCAAGCTTTCATTTCTCGTCTACATGAAATCGTCATTTCGAAGAATAAAGAGAATGAGAAAATGTCTTCTTTCGAAGATAACGAGGCAAAAAACTAGAGACTTTCATCAAAGACGCGATGAAAGATGTGTTAATTTCTTCAACAATGAGCATGTCAGATGATTCTTTTGCTTCTGAATCTTTGATTATTGAATGTGTACTTTCTAGCAATGAAATTAGTTACTCATTGAAGTCATTGATAGACATCGAAGCTGCTGACTATTCGTTCATTGATGAAGTGATCGCGCAGATTGTTTGTGATCAGTTGCAAATTGAGTCTCTGACTTTGATCAAAGCGAAGTCAATTCGAGAATTTGACGATCATTATGCTAAGAAACTTATTACTCATGTCATCTATTCGAACCTGACTGTTCAAGATCATACGATTGACACAGCTTCTATGTTGATCACTCGATTAGATCAACATCAAATGATTCTTGAAAAAACATGAATGAACAAAATCGACCTAGTAATAGATATGCAAATCGATTTTCTTCGATTTTCGAATTTCATCTCTAGTCAGAAATCGATTGTTCTATTCTCAAGTCATAGAACAATCACGAAACAGAAGAGCTTGACTTCTACTCATATACTGAGAAGACTCTTCACTTTCGTTATCTCTCAACTCAGTTCAAAATCACTCTCTTTTGATCAGTCAAAAGAGAAGTTCGTTAAAACGATTAAACAGTCAAAATCGTTCGAAGCAGTTTCGTCTAGCGTCAACTCTAAATCGACGTTCAGTCTGAAGTCAGCTTTCAGTTCAACCAACATATTCATAATAGAGACAGCTGCATATAGAATGTTAGTCAAATAATCAGACATCAAGATCTTTGCTGTTATCATCTTGAAAATCGATTGACTCATAACTACAGTTGAAAACAAGTCTGAAGAAGTGAATCTGCATGAGCTTTCTCACGCTGAAGCTCTCGAGCAAGTCAAGATCAAGCTTCTCTCTGAATATCACGACTATCTAAACATCTTCGATCGAGCAATGATCAATCAGCTATCATCGCATCGTTTCTACGATCACAAAATTAAGTTGATCGATGAAGAAACATTTTCGCGAAGCAGACTATATCAGATGTTCAATCACAAGCTTCAGAAGATAGAGAAGTATCTGATCAAACATTTGAACAAAGAATTCATTTTCTTCAGCTTCGCATCATACGTCTCGCTCATCTTGTTCGCTGAAAAGAAAGACGAAAGTCTGCGTTTCTGCGTCAATTACAGAAAGCTCAATGCTTTGATCAAACGAGATCGCTACTCTTTGTCATTGATAGACGAGACTCTCGCTCGTATACAAGAAAGCAAGTATTTGACTCGATTGAACATCATTGTCGCGTTCAACAAGCTACGCATGCACTCAGATAGCAAAGATTTGACTATCTTCATTATCTTCTTCGACTCATACAAATATTATGTAATGCTCTTTGAATTAATCAATGAATCAACATTCTATCAACACTATATGAACGACGTGTTGTTTGAATATCTACATCAGTTTTGTCAGATCTATCTAGATGACATTATCATCTACAGCAAGATCTTGAAGAAACACAAGCAACATGTACGATTGATTCTGAATAGACTACGAGAAGCTGATCTACAGATAGACATCGATAAATGCAAGTTTCATGTTCAGAAAACCATCTTTTTAGAACTTTTGATGTCAATCGAGAAACTTAAGATGAATTCACGAAAGATGCAAGCAGTCGTTGATTGATCTACATTCAATAATCTCACTCAGATGCAGTTCTTCATTGATTTCTGCAACTTCTATCAATGCTTCATCAAGAACTTTTCGAAGATTGTTCGTTCAATGATTCAACTCACTCAAAAGAAGATCATATTTGAATGAAATGAAGTCTGTCAGATCATCTTCGATCATATGAAGAGATGTATGATTGAGACTTCTATACTACGTCACTTTGATCAAACTCATGAGACTATTCTTGAAATCAACTCATTCAACTACGTCAACGATGAAGTTCTGTCTCAATATGATGACGAAGATGTTCTACATTCAATTGTCTTCTATAGCAAGAACATGTCTTCTGCTGAATGCAACTACAAGATATATGATAAAGAACTTCTGATCATCATTCGAGCATTTGAACACTGACGACTCGAACTGAAGCTAACTGACATTTCTATTAAGATGTTCATCAATCATCAAGCGCTCATCTCATTGATGAAAGATAAAAAGCTGAGCAGACGTCAGATGCATTGAGTTCAGAAGCTAGCTGACTTCAACTTCAAGATAATGTATCGATCTGACAAACAGAACATTAAGATCGATGCATTAATTCGTCAAGCTGACTTCGTGTCTAGAGATTTCGACGATGAACGCGTTCAATATCAAAGAACTACTATTCTGACATTAAATCGAATGAAGATCGCTGATCTAAAGAAGAATAATGATCAATCAATCTATAAACAGATTCTTGAGACTAATGAGATTGACGAGAATTGTACGCTACTTCGCGAAGCAATGTTACGAACGTGCTCGACTCGATCAGCACTAGTTCTAACTTTATAGAGTCAGTCATGATGCTAAGTCTAGTTGAGTTTCACATTGCGCGCTCTCATGACTACTTCGTCATCTATCTCGTCATCTACCTCGTCATCTTTTCTCTTCATTTCTTTGCCTTCATTCTCTTCATCACATTTATCAATTGAGTTTAGCGCAGTCGAAGATCATTGAGTATATTAGAAGAGTCTGTTTTCTCTTCTCTTCTGTACACTTAATGTTCTGTTATTACTATCTTTAAATAACAATTACATACATATCAGCTCTGAGTTTCTTAGATTGAGTGATCATTGATATGATCTCAACATTACATTAAGTGTTCATTTATCTTACGATACAGATAACTATTACTCATTCAACATACTCGTCAGATGAATCGAGTCTAAAGAAATTCGTTTACCTGATGATTTACGCAAAACACAGCTAGACAGAACAGACATCAGAGAGTCTATAGAATCAAACAGCTCGTAGCAGTTGATTTGAATTGCTAGAAAGCTTCAGCTCATTCAGTATGCACTGCTCAATCGAATTAATAGAACTAGCGATAAAGAATCTTCGCTGATTGCTAGATAATCACTCAAATCTCATCTCATTCGCCTAACTATCTACTGTCGAGTGTCGCTCTTCGCTCGATCTGTTTATTCTTCTATTATCTCATGTCTAGACGAGCTATCGAAGAGCGTTTCGAAGATTTTCAAGCTCGTTTTTTCGAAGCTTCTTCATTCAATGCTTTCAAAGTTAATGAATTCTTCAATTCTTCAGTCAATAACGAATCTACTCTTTCTTTCATCGAAACAACATCTTCTACAACAATGAAATCATCGTTCTCTCAGATTATAGAAGTCTTACAGACACGCATGAAAGAGTTGAAAGCTAAACTACTACAACAAGCTAGAGAATTTACATCTGAATCGACGCTGTTCATCTTCTCTGAACGTTCTAGAACTCAAAAGATATCTGATTCTTCACTCTTTTCTGATGATAAAGAGTCTATCTGAAAGAACTGACATGAAAAGGTCAAAGACAAGCTGTCAATTAACGCTGACTTCTTTTCAAATGAACAATTCAAGCTGAGCTATGTATTTTCTCGCTTAGTCGATTCAGCAGCTAAAGTCACTCGAGTTTGACGTAATTCTGATAGCATCAATCTCTACAAGACGATCAAAGAAGTTCTGAAAGAGCTAGTTGATATGTTTGATGATTCGAATAAAGAAGAGAATGTTCGTAGAAAATACGAAGAACTGACTCAGAGAATCAAGAAATTCAGCGAGTTCTTTGCTGAATTTCAGCAATTATTCACCTATTTGAAATACAATAATAAGCAACTGCTTTCTGATCTGAAGAAGAAGATCAATTCTCGACTTCGATTGATCTGAGCAAATCAATCAGAGCTTCGCTTCATTCAGAAGATTTGATCATTTCTCATTCATTTTGACAATGAAGTATGAGTCATGAAGAAGCAGAAGAATAAAGAATCATCTGCAAAAGCTCGACTTGTTTCGAAATCAGTCAGAGTCACTACTCATAAAATCGAATCAATAAAGATGATTGATACATCAAAATCATGAGACTCAGTTTGAACTAGCGTCAAAGATACTATCGTCAAGAAAAACGATTTACTAATCGAAAACTGCTTCATATGTCATAAGTCAGGTCATATCTTCAAAGAATGCTCGAATAGACTTTGTATTAATACATTAGATGACGAATTTGATCATTCTTCAAGCTCGAACTCGAAACAAAAAAACTAGTCAGTTCTTTCAAAGTCATCAAAGAAATGAAAATCATATCTCTGTGCAATTTAGTCGACGAAGTTTCATTTATCGAAGAGAACTACTTTGACAAGTCTTTTCTAATTGATGCAACGCTGTCTTCATAAGATCAGTTCTATCGACTTCGATCTCTGATAGATAGTGACTTTGCAATCTACGTTCTAGTTCACATCAAGCTAGTCGATCAGATATGTCAGAAGCTCGAAATTCAATCAATTTCACTGACAAAAGAGAAGCTTATATGAGAATATGATGACAAGCTGACAAAGAAGATCATTACTCATAAGATCTTATCGAATCTGATCATTGAAGATCATAAAGAGCTGACTGTTTCAATGTTAATAGCTGATATTGATCATCACAAGATCATACTAGAAAAGTCGTGAATGAATAAAAACGATCTATTATTAGATATGCGACATGATGAGATCGTTTTTTCGAATTGATTAAATAAGCTCATTTCGATTTTATCTGTTTCAACTAAAGCTAAACAGTCAAATTGACTTCGTTTATCTTCATCTTTTATCAATTCAGCTCTCAAAGTGCTTCAACAATCAGCTATGATGACTCAGAAAAAGAACTTTTCTATGTTCAGCATCGCTGTCGCATCTTTTCATTCACTACTAAAGAAGTCAAAGAAGGCTAAAACTGAAGTGTTCATTATGTCAATGAAAGATATCAATCGAAAAATCGCTTATAACACTCAATGCAAGCTGAATGCTCTAAACGTTGCTTCTTCTATCATCGATGTTTCTGCTCAGAACATAGAAGACATTAAGATCAAGCTATCTTCGAAATATTTAGATTATTTAAACGTCTTTGATCGAGCTCAGATCAATAAGCTATCTTCTCATCGTTCTTATGATCACAAGATAGAGCTCACTAACGATGCAATTTCTTCTAGATGTCGAGCATATCAAATGTCATCTGTCAAGCTTATTAAGATCAAAGAATATCTGAACGAGAATCTTTCAAAAAGCTATATCATCTCTAGTCAGATCTCATACTCGTCATCAGTTCTGTTCGCTCTAAAAGCAAATGATGATTTACGTTTCTGTATTAACTATCAAAAGCTCAATGTCATTATCAAAAGAAATCGCTACTCTTTATCGCTCATAGATGAGATGATTGACAAGATCATTGACTGCAAGCATTTAACTCGATTGAATATCATTTCGATCTTCAACAAGCTACGTATGCATCTCGATAGCGAGAACTATACAACGTTTATTATCGCTTTAAAAGTCTACAAATTCAAGATGTTATCATTCAAATTAACTAATGATTCGACCTCTTTTCAGCAATATATGAATGATGTTCTATGAAACTTTCTAAATAACTTCTGTCAAGCTTATTTAAATGACATTCTCATCTACAGCAAGACTCAAAAGAAGCATAGACAACATGTCAGACTGATACTAGATCGCTTACGAGACGCTGATCTACAGATAAACATTTGAAAATGCAAGTTCGATGTTGAAGAAACAGTCTTTTTAGAGATCATTGTATTAGAACAAGATCTTCGTATGAACTCTATCAAGATGAAAGTCATAGTTAATTGAGCTACATCTATCAATCTGAAAGAGATGCAGAGCTTTGTAGACTTCGTCAACTTCTACAGACGTTTCATAAAGAACTTTTTAAAACTAGTCAAGTCGTTCACTCAGCTGACTCAAAAAGACATGTCTTTCATATGAAACAAAGTCTGTGCTGAAGTCTTTACTAATCTAAAGAAACAGATCAGTTTGACTTCAGTTCTACGTCATTTCGATGTCAAACATCAGACTATTTTGAAAACAGATGCATTCAACTATGTGAAAAGTGACATTCTGTCTCAGTATGACGATGAAAATGTGCTTCATTCGATGACTTTCTACAGCAAAAGTATGATTTCAGCTGAGTGCAACTATCACATCTATGACAAGAAATTGCTAGTCATCATTCAATGTTTTGAACACTGACGACTCGAGCTTAAGACTATTGAACTATCTATTCAGATGTTTATGAATCATCAAGCTCTGAAGACTTTTATGAAAAACAAACAGCTGATCAAACGACAAGCGAATTATCTGAATATATTATTGAAGTTTAACTTTCAAATCATCTTTCGATCAGGTAAAATGAATGACAAAGTCGATGCTCTGATCAGAATGACTGTGATCGATAGTTCTGAATTCAAATTGAGTCGTGATGAATGTTTTCAGATCATATTGATCTTGAATAGAATAAACGTTGTTTCAAGCAAACTTGACGTTCTACTCATATTCAGCACATCTCAATATGAGACTAATCTCTATCAATGCATACATCTAGTCAATCAGATTGATGAGTTATGCATCGAGTATTGACAAGTCATAGTCAAAAATGAGCTAACTCTGCATGAAATCAAGCTAAAGAACTGTCAGATCATGAATGATGTTCTATTCAAAAAGAGTCTACTATGAGTTTCGAAGAAACTTTATATCGAGTTACTGCAGAAAATTCACGATCAATCATCAATCTCACATCTCGACATAAGACGAATGATTGATCTAGTTCAACGATTCTACTATTGATCAGATCATCGAGCAACTATTAGACAATACATTCGAAACTGTCATGTCTGTCAACGAAGCAAGATTCAATGATACAAATGATCTTCTTCAGTCTCTATCTATTTCTCAACAGCGCTGACAAGACATAGCTATGAACTTCATCACTGAACTATCTCTATCTGAAGACTATAATGCTATCTGCATCATCATATGTCGTCTTTTCAAAGATCATCACTATGTTTTCTGTCATTGAAGCGATGAAGACATCTCAATCGAAGAAATGATATGAATCATGCTGTGAAATGTCTATCGACTTCATGAGCTACCTAGTTCTATCGTTTTGAATCGAGACTCTCAGTTTGTATCAATCATGTGACAAAGTCTATGCAAACGACTAAAGATCAAGATCAATCTATCTACGATCTATCACTCAGAAACTGATGAACAATTGAAACGAGTCAATCAGAATGTTGAACGCGAACTTCGAATCTACTGCAATTACATGCAGAATGACTGAGTCAAATGACTATCAATGATTGAGTTCAGTGACAATTCTAACATCTTCTCAGTCATTGCAATGAGCTCTTTCTACTTCAATAAAGACTTTCACCCTCGAATGAGTTTCGATTCAGATACAACTGATTATGAAATCACTCGTCAACGTATTAAGACTAGAAAGGTCGACGACATAGTCATTCAAATAAAGAAGCTTCTGATCTTCAATCGACAACAACTAGAAAAGATCAAGCAGATCACTGAAGCTCAGATGAACAAACATAGAAGAAACGTCATCTATAAAGTAGATGATCAAGTCTGATTAGTCTTCGAAAACATAAAAACGACTAAATCATGCAAAGATCTAGAAGACAAGCAACTTGAATTCTACTTTATTACAGTCAAAGTTGAAATCTTCTATCGTCTTCAGCTATCTACAAGCATGAGACATATACACTCAGTGTTCAGTTCAAAGATTCTGCAATTCTATCTCAATGATCTTCTATCGAATCAACATGCGAAGCTCTCTAGATCTCTAGTCATTGAGAATGAGAAGCACTGAAAGATAGAAGATATACTGAATTTCAGACGATATAGAGATCGACTACAATACAAGATCAAATGAAATGAACTAGATCACGATAACGAATGATACTATGCAGATAAAGGGAAATTCAATGACTCGAAAGAAGTTCTGAATGAATTTCACAAGCTATACTTGAATAAGTTGCACTAAATTGAAAAGCGATGAGTTGCTTGACTAAATCAATGAGTCAATGAATTGTTTTTTGCTTTTATTTTATTTTCTATTCATGCAAACATGAATGTTCAGAGAGAGAAGATAATGTTACGAACGTGCTCAACTCGATCAGCACTAGTTCTAATTCTATAGAATCAGTCATGACACTAAGTCTAGTTGAGTTTCGCATCGCGCGTTCTTATGTTACTTCGTCATCTATTTCGTCATTTACCTCGTCATCTTTTCCCTTCACTTCTTTGCCTTCACTTTCTTCATCACATTTACCAATTGAGTTTAGCGCAGTCGAAGATCATTGAGTATATTAGAAGAGTCTGTTTTCTCTTCTCTTCTGTACACTTAATGTTCTGTTATTACTATCTCTAAATAACAATTACATACATATCAGTTCTGAGCTTCTTAGATTGAGTGATCATTGATATGATCTCAACAAGCAATAGCAAGAGACGAGACACAATATAAAGATATCAAATTGAAGAATTGTTGAACTCAGAATGAAATCTTGTATCATGATAGTCAGCTATGAATTTCGTTCAACGAGCTTCTACAAATGAATCTGATTCGTGAGATACACGATCAATCGTCGATTGATCATTCTGAAATTCTTAGAACAGTGAAGATCATAAAGCGAAATTACTATTGATCTTCTATGCGAAAAACGATAGATCGATATATTCAAAACTGCTACGTATGTCAACGTTCAAAGACATCAAGAAATAAATCAAACAACTTGCTTCAATCTCTATTTATATCTGAACAGCGATGACAAGACATAGCAATGAACTTCATTATCAATCTATTTGATTCGTACGATTACAACGCTATTCTGACTGTCATCTGCAGATTGTCAAAAGAAAGACATTATATCTCTTGCATTACTGATGATGAAGATATCACAGCTGAAAAGACAGCTGAAATGCTGATTCAATGAGTATATTGAACTCATGATCTATCAAGCTTCATAGTATCTGATCGAGATTCACAATTCACCTCTATACTATGAAAGTTTCTTTGCAAACGACTGAGCATTTCTCTTCGATTGTTCATCGTCTATCATTTTCAGATTGATGATCAAAGCGAACGAGTCAATCAGAACGTCAAGCGATATCTTTGATTCTTCTGTTCGTATATGCAGAACGACTGATTTAAGTGACTATTCATGATCGAGTTTGTCAACAATAACGTCTTGTCATCAGTCATCTTCTTGACTTTCTTCTTCATGAACAAGAACTTTCATTCTCATATGAGCTTCGACTCTGACATCATCGAGTATGAAAGCACTCGCGAACGCTTGCAGATTGATTGAGTCAAGAATATATCTGAACAAATGAACAAGACTTTGATCTTTGCTCGTGAAGCTCTGATCAAAACACGAGAACAAATGATGAATCAAGCTAATAAGCATAGAAAGAAGATCAATTACAAGATTGAATCAAAGATGTTTCTGAACGAACGAAATATCATTACAGCGAGATCTTTCAAAAAATTGAATGACAAGATGCTCGATTCATTTCAGATCACTGAGTCTGTTGACTCATTCTATAAGTTGAAACTATCAGAGACTATGCATATACACAACGTATTTCATTCAGAGCTTCTTCGTTCTGTCGTCGATGACTCTCTGTCTGATCAAAAGAATGAATCTTCGAGATCAATAATGATAAACGATGAAGACGAATGAAAAATCGATGATATACTGAACTTTCGACGCTATAGAAGACGACTTCAGTATCGAGTCAAATGAAAGAGCTATGACAACGATCTCAACTGGTATAACGCTGACGACGACGAATTTATGAACACTCAAGAGATGATTGATGACTTTCATATCAAATATTCAAGAAAAGCGCACTAAGAAACAACATTCATGTGAACATGAATAGTCAAGAAGAAGAAGTAATGTTACGATTCTAGTCTTCGTCTATTCTTCGCCTAGTCTTCGCCTGATTTCATTCTAATCGAGTCTAGCGAGAATCTGATTTAGAGATGATATCATTGAGACTCTGCATCATATGTGTAAGACGTCAACTCAATCGAGTCTAGCACAGAGCTGAGAAACACACATATAAGAATCGAGTTCTTTTCTGTAGATACTTTTCTTTCTTAGCATTTATCTATTAGTTAAATGACATCTCTATGACTCGCTCTAGATTGATTTTTAACATTGTCATAGATGTGATAATTGATTTCAGCGAGAATCATGCTTTTGCTGTAGAAAGTCATTGAATGAAGAACTTTCTCGTCATTGTACTGAGATAGTATTTCATCTTTTACATAGTTCGAAGCATCAATCTTCAGAATAGCTTGTCATTTGAGATCAAAGTGACGAAGTACTGAAGTTGAGCTGACTTGTTTCTTTAGATTGTCAAAAGCTTGAACACAGATCTCGTTTCAAACAAAAGATGTATTCTTTCTAGTCAGCTGAGTGAATGATTTGACTAGCTTCGAGAAGTTCTTAATGAAACAGCGATAGAAGTTAATAAATCTCACGAAGTTCTGAATTTCTTTTAGATTGATTGAAGTGATTCAGCTGACTATGACTGTCATCTTGCTGAGATTTATACAAAGATCTAGTTCAGATACAATGACTTCTAGAAAGACAGTTTCTTCTACATTGAATTTGCACTTTCGAATATTCATCTGCAGTTCAGCTTCACGTAGTTGTTTCAATACTAGTTTGACGTGATCTTTATGTTTCTTTCTTGTTTTGCTGTAAATGAGAATGTCATCTAGATAGACTTGACAAAAGTCATTCAGAAAGTTTCATAAAACATTATTCATATATTGCTGAAAGAAGATCGATTCATTAGTCAGTTTGAATGATAGCATCTTATATTTATATGCTTCTAAAGCAGTGATAAAAATGATGTAATTCTCGTTATTGAGATGCATTTGAAGTTTGTTGAACGCTGATATGATGTTCAATTTAGTCAGATGCTTGCAACTCATTATTTTATCAATGATCTCGTCTATCAATGATAAAGAATATCTATTTCTTTTGAAAATGACATTTAGCTTTTGATAGTTCATACAAAATCGAAGATCTTCATTTGCTTTGAGAACAAATAGAATCAAAGAGAAATAGAAAATCTGACTGAGAGTGATGAATTTCTTTGACAGATTCTCGTTCAGATACTTCTTTACTTTCAGAAGTTTGACAGAAGACATTCAATATGCTCAACAGCAAAAGAGCATTGAATCTCTAGTGAGCTCGATTTTATGATCGTAGAAGCAATGAGAGAATAGTTTATTCAATTGAACTCAATCAAAAACATTTAGAAACTTGTGATATTTCAAAAACAGCTTTGCTTTAATGTCTTTTAAATTCTGAGTCGTTTCATTGATTGAAGAGACGTTTAAAGCATTCAAATTGCACTGAGTATTGTACGCGATTTCTTTATTGATGTTTATCATGAATAAAGCAAAGACTTTGATCTTGTTCTTCTTTGAACAATTTAACAGTGTTTTGAATGAAGTGACGTTTATGCTTTGAATCAAGAATGATTCTTTCTGAGCAGTGATTGAAACGAGTCGTTTGAGCATCGTAGAAATCTTAGTCTGAGTGATTAAAGAAGACGAAGTTGATCACGATCAACTTGAATGCTTTGAATTGAGCGAGATCGAAAAAATCGAAATAGAAGTATTCAATTGATTTGAAAAAACAATGACGTCGTTTTGCATATTCAGTAATATTTCGTTTTTGTTCATTCAGAGCTTACTCAATATGACTTCATGATGATTAATATCAGCTATCAACATTGATACAGTCAATTTCTTATGACTTTCGATGATGAGATTGAGTAGAATTTTATGAGTGATTGTCTTTTTAAATATTTTCTCATCATAATCTTTTATTAGCTTCTCTTTTGTCAGTGATATAGATTGAATTTTCAGTTTCTTGCATACTTTATTGACTAGGTTGAAATGTATGATCATGTAGACGACTAAATCACTGTCTATTAAAGAACAAAGACTGAAAGATCATTTCTGAGAGATGAGATGAGCATCAATTAAAAACAACTTTTCAAAGTAATTCTCTTTCAATAGAATTTCGTCTAGTTTGCACAAAGATATAATCTTTACTTCTTTGATAACTTTTGAAGAGATGACTAGTTTTTTGAATCGAAATTCAAATCGAAATCGAAGCGATCATTGTTAGAGACCTGCCTAGAGCGAGTCGGATAGAGGTGTCATTTAACTAGAAGATAAATGCTAAGGAAGAAAGGTAGCTACAGAAAAGAAGCTGGCTACATATGTGTGTTTCTCAGTCGACGCTAGGCTCAATAGAAACTAGTCAAGGTGACGAAGCGAGAATAGGCCTGACAAGGCTAGAAGGCTGAGTCTGGCAAGGCTAGAATCGTGACATTACCTTCTCTCTTCGACGATTCATGTTCGCATGAATGTATTTTCTGCTCGATTCGATTGATTGCTCAATCATGATTTCACAGGCTCAGGCTCATTAAATTCTGATTGACTGAATAGTCGAAAGCGCTTCTAGCGCGATTTGTTCGAATATCGAATATGAAAATCGTCAACTATCTTCTGAGCGTTCATAAATTCGTTATCATCAGCGTTGTATCAATTGAGATCATTGTCATAATCATTTCATTTGACTCTATACTGAAGTCGTCTTCGATATCGGCGAAAATTCAATATATCGTTGATTTCTCATTCGTCTTCGTCGTTTACCACTATTGAACCTGAGGGTTCGTTCTTTTGACCAGGCAAGGGGTCGTCGGCGGCAGAGCGAAGCAGATCAGGATGAAATACATCATGAACACGCATAGACTCTGATAATTTCAGTTTATATGAAGAGTCGACGAGATCTAGATTGGTGAAAGGATCGAGCATTTTGTCATCTAGCTTCTTGAAAGATCTCGCTGTAACGATGTTTCTTTCATTCAGAAACATCTTTGATTCGATCTTGTAATCAACTTCTTTTCTATGCTTATTGACTTGTTTCATCATT
>JAABUU010002497.1_pt1 | contig 26084 bp, 19 predicted proteins | sample 5559301 | NCBI WGS metagenome assembly JAABUU01 (sample SAMN10711884, study PRJNA513360) | rock metagenome | isolation source: Antarctica rocks | place: Antarctica: Victoria Land, Richard Nunatak white | reverse complement strand
CAGGCCCTGGCCAACGCCCCGCCGGCCCGGGGGTCGAGCGACCTCCCCTCGGCGCTGGGCGAGGCGTTCCGGGTCCTGGAGCGGACCGGGAACCCGGGGCGCGAGGTGGTCGTCCTCTCCGACGGCCGGCGGTCGGCCTGGCGGCCTGGCGACTCGGGCCGGTGGTCGCTCCTCCGCGATCTCCGCCGACGGATGCCGGTCCCGCCCCGGATCTGGGCCCCGTCGTTCGCCTTGGCTGGCGGGCCGGACGACTCCACGCCCGAGGGCTCGGTCGGCCCGCTGGAACTGTCCCGCGCCGTGCTCACGCCGGGCCTGCCGGTCGAGGTGACCGCCGCGATCGCCAACGCCGGCCCCGGGCCGATGACCCGAGCGGTCGAGCTGGTCGTCGACGGCAGGCCCGTGCCCGGCACGTCGCGGGTCCTCGGCCCGGTCCCGGCCGGGGGCAAGCTCCCGGTGACGTTCCGGGCCGAGTTCGACCGGCCCGGGAGTCACCTGGTCGCGGTCCGGCTGGCGCCCGACTCCGACCCCCTGCCGGTGGACGACGAGGCCGCCCGGCCGGTGACGGTGGCCTCGGCCCTGGCGGTCCTCCTGGTCGACGGCGAGCCGGGGCTGGAGCCGCTCAGTGGCGAGGTCGACTTCCTCCGGGCCGCGCTGGCCCCGACCGGCGACCCCTCGCCGCTGGTCCGGGCCTCGACCGTGGCCGCCCGCGACCTCCGGGCCGAGATGTTCCAGGGCAAGCGGGTCGTCGTCCTGGCCAACCTCGACCGGATCGGCCCCGAGCTGGCCGCGGCCCTCGGCGCCTTCGTCGAGTCCGGCGGCGGCCTGCTGATCGCCCTCGGCGACCGGCTCGACGCCGACTCCCTCAACGAGCGGCTGGGCCGCGAGGGGAGCCGGGGTTGGCTCCCCGCCCGGATCGGCCCGCTCAAGGGCGACCCGGCGAAGCGAGTCGCCGTCGCCCACCCCGCCCCCCGGACCTTCGACGGCCCGGCGCTGGGACCGCTCGGCAAGGGGGACGCCCCGGCGCTGGGCGAGGCCGACCTGTTCGCCTACCGGCTCCTGGAGCCCGCCCCCGGCGCCTCGGTGGCGGCCCGGCTCGACACCGGCGACCCCTGGATCGTCGAGCGCCGCTACGGCAAGGGCCGGGTCGCCCTCCTGGCCGGCCCGGTCGACGCCGAGGGGGGGACTTTACCCGTCAACCCCGACTTCGTCCCCTGGGCCCACGAGCTGATTGCCCACCTCGCCGCCGGCGCCGAGGGGCCCGGCTCGATCAAGCCCGGCGAGCCCCTGACCTTCGACCTCGACCCGATCCCGCCCCCGGGCTCCGCCGCCCTGACGCTGACCACGCCCTCCGGCGCGACCGTCGAGCTGCCCGTGGTCCGCTCCGGCGCCACGGCCCGGGTCCGCCACGCCGAGACCAGCGAGCCCGGGATTTACCGCCTGGCCCTGCCCGACCCGCCCGGCGGCTCGCTCTACGCCGCCGTGGCCGACGACGACCTCGAATCCGACCCCTCCCCGCTGGAGCCCGCCGAGGCCGAGGTTCTCGCCCGGGGCTGGCCCCTGGCCTTCGACGCCGACCCCGCCCGGCTCGCCGACCGACTCTTGACCGTCGACCAGGCCCGCCGCAACGAGTTCTGGCACGGCCTGATCCTCGCCGCCCTGGCCGCACTCTGCCTGGAAGTCTGGCTCACCCGGAGCATGGTCCGCCGCCAGGGGGCTGGGTGAGAGGCGATCCGGCCCTATTTCCGAGTCGTGGCGATGGGTCATGGCAAATACACGATGGTTGATGGGTGAAGGAAGTCTCCGAAGAGCGGACGAAGGGCTTCGGACGCCTCCGCGCTGGTCCGTCGTGAACCATCAACCATTCGCCATTTTCGATCCCGGTTCGCCTCGGAATTCGGGAGTCCGGACGTGCTCCGGCCGGAAGCCCATGCCGATGATCCGGGCGGGGATCCGCCGGAGGATCGGGAACCGCTTCAGGAGCTTCAATGGCCAGGGGAGCGTGAGCGTCCCGCCGCCACCGATCACCCGGCCGATCACCCGGTCCTGGATCAGAACCTGGAGGCGCTGGGTCATCCGGGTCGGGAACTCGCGCCGACGCTGGACCCGGGCGAGGTCGCCCTCGGTCGGGGTCCCGGCCCGGAGCGGCCCGACCAGGAGGTTGGCGGCGGCCACGGCGTCCTGGATGGCGAGGTTGATCCCGACGCCCCCGATCGGGGACATGGCGTGGGCCGAGTCGCCGATGCAGAGCAGGCCGGGCCGGTGCCACCTCCTCAGGCGGTCGACGGCGACGGTCAGGAGCTTCACGTCGTCCCAGTCCCGGATCTCCCCGACCCGGTCGCGGAGGAAGGGGGCGATCTCGACGATTCCCTCGCGGAACGCGGGGAGCCCCTTGCCTCGGAGGTCGTCCATGCCTCCCTTGGGGATGACATAGCCGCATTGCCAGTAGTCGCCGCGGAAGAGCATGACGAAGACCTGGCCGCGGCCGAACCGGCCCAGGGGCTGGTCGGGATCGGTCGGGGCCCGCGAGACCCGGAGCCAGAGCACATCGATGGGGGCGCCCCGGCCTTCGGACCGGAGGCCGGCCCGGTCGCGGACCGTGGATCGCCGCCCGTCGGCGCCGATGGTGAGCCCCGCCCGGACTTCGAGCGGCCCGCCGGGGGCCTTGGCGCGGACCCCGACGACCGCGCCGCCCTCCTCGATGAGGCCCACGACCTCGGTTTCCATCCGGAGGCGGAAACCGAGATATCGCCGGGCGTGCCCGGCCAGGAAGTCGAGGAAGTCCCACTGGGGCATGAAGGCGATGAAGCGGCAGCGGGTCGGCAGGTCCGAGAAGTCGGCGACCGGGACCTCGACCTCTCCGACGACCGCGCCGAGCCGCGTGGCCTCCTGGTGCGGCCGGCTCAGGAGGTCGTCGAGGAGCCCAAGCTCGTGGATCACCTGGAGGGTCGAGGGGTGGATGGTGTCGCCCCGAAAGTCGCGGAGGAAGTCGCCGTGCTTCTCCAGGACCACGACGTCGACCCCGGCCCGGGCCAGCAGGAAGCCCAGGACCATCCCGGCGGGCCCGCCGCCGACGATGCAGCAGCGGGCCTCGATCGCCTCGACGGCGGGGGCGGCCTCCTCGCCGGTCATGGGAGCGCTCCCGGATCGGCCAGCTCGGCCAGCTCGGGCCCGAGCTTGGGATCGGCGTGGGGGGCCGGCTCGGGGTGGATCTCGCGGACGATCCGGCGGCGGGCGGCGGTGACCAGGTTGTTGAAGAGGAGGGCGAAGGTCAGCGCAGGGATCAGCGCCGCGGCCCGGGCCGCCTGGTGGCCGGGGATCTCGCCGGCGCCCGAGGCGATGGCGATCCCGGCCAGGGGGCTCAGGCTGAACAGGGCGGCCGACCAGGTGTCGGGCTCGCCGCCGGGCACGGAGCGGTTGGCCGCCGAGGCCGCGGCGATCGTGCCCACCAGGATCGGGATCAGCCAGGCGGCGAACAGGAACAGGGCCATGAAGACCGACGCCCGACGGGCGAACCGGAGCTGGAAGTACTGCAAGGCCAGCCCGAAATACGCGACCACCAGCACCCCGATGGCGATCGACAGCGAGTACGAGACCGGCCCCCGCCGCGATCCCTCGGCCAGCGGCTCCTCGATCATCCGCCAGGCCACCGTCGAGGCCGCCAGGACCACGGCGCAGAGGCAGAACAGCGGGATCCGGTTCAGGCCCCGGTCCTCCCAGGCCGTGGGGGACCTCCGGCCCTCCCGGGCGGCCCGGCGGACCCCCTTGGCGAACTCGTCGCGGGTCGGCGTGATCGCCACGGCCATCGCGAACGCCCCTATCATCAAGACATAAAGGGTCGTTAGACCCCAGTAGCCGAACCAGTCGATCCCCCAGAGCCCCCCCAGCAGCAGGGTCGCCCCGGTCGCCAGGCAGGCCACGGCCTGCGGCTTGGAAAGCGGGTGGGCCCGCTCCGAGGCCATCTTGCGCGTCGAGGCGACCATCAGGAAGCCGATCGCCGGGATCGCGTCCAGCGCCACCACCGCCAGCCAGGGCAGTTCGAGCCCGAAGAAGAGCAGCTTGGGCGACTCGTCGACGGTCACCGCCGCCCCCGAGAACACCGCGAACAGGCCGCCGCTGCCCATGAAGATGAACACCGCCAGCCCGATCACGCCCCGGATCCCGGCCTTGGACGACTTCCACCCCAGCGCGTTGAACAACGCCACGGCGTGGAGGATCCAGGCCGAGAGGACCAGCGGGACCATCAACTGGAAGAACCCGGAGATGCTCGGCCGGCCCATGACCACGCAGGCCAGCGAGAACGGCAGGGTGGCGGCGAACAGGAGGTATTCGCGGACCGGGGCCCCGAAGAAGAACCCCAGGGTCAGGGCCGCCGGGGCCATTGGCGAGGCCCGGTGAAAGTCCAGGATCCCCGACTCCCGCGCCTTGCCCACCGAATTGCCGACCTGCGCCGCCCCGACGACCCCCAGCAGGGTCGCCTGGAGCGCCATCAGGCCGCCGAACGCCTGGCCGCCGGTGAGCCCATTGTAGTTGTAGCCCAGCAGGACGATGCAGAGGCTCAGGACCCCCACCACCGCGACCGCCGGGAAGATTTGCATCCGCCGGAGCCTCGACCGCGCGTGCTTGATCAGGATCGGGTTGTCGAGCCAGGCGGCCAGTCGGTTCATCGTGGGGGGCTCCCGCCTCGGGTGGATCGGATCCGGACGTCGGGCGCCGGGAGGTCGCGCGGCAGGGCCTCGGGACGCCCCCGCGACCCGCGCCGGGGAGGCCCGGCGGCGGGCGGGTTCGGAGGCGATCCGGATCGAAAATGGCTCATGGCTCATGGTTCACGACGGACCAGCGATCTTGCATCCGAAGCCCTTCGTCTGCTCCTCCGGGACTCCCATTACCCATCAACCATCGTCTTGCCATGACCCATCGCCACGACTCATGAAAACAACGGGATAGCATCTCAGACCCCCACCGACCGGGTCAGCGTGAGCAGGACGACCTCGGGGCGGCAGAACAGCCGGACCGGGGGCGTGACGGTGCCGACCCCCCGGCTGACATAGACCGGGCACCTCGGCCCCTGGACCATCCCCCGGAGGTACTTCTGGCCGAAGGCGGACGGCACGCAGGGGGCCCCGAAGCCGGGGACCACGACCTGGCCGCCGTGGGTGTGGCCGCTGAGCATCAGCCCGACCCGGTCGTCGCCGAGCGTCTCGGCGAAGTCGGGGTTGTGCGAGAGCAGGATCACCGCGTCGCGCCCGGTGGCATCGCCGAGGGCCGCCCCGACGTCCTGCCGGTCGGACCAGAGGTCGCCCACGCCGCCGATCCGGAGCCGGGCGCCCCCCTTCTCGACCCAGGCCCCGGAGTTCCGGAGCAGCGGGATCCGGGCCCCGGCCAGGGCGTCGACGCTCTGCTTCAGGCCGTCCCAGTGGTCGTGGTTGCCCAGGACTGCGAACCGGCCCATCCGGGCCCGGAGCCCGCCCAGCTCCTCGATCGCCGGGGCGACGAACCGGGTCCCGTGGTGGCAGTAATCGCCCCCCAGCGCGACGATGTCCGGCTTGAGCCGGTTGGTCATCGTCACGATCTCGCGGACGTACGCCCGGGGCACGAAGGGCCCGTGGTGGACGTCGGAGAGGAACGCGATCGTCGTCCCCTGGAACGGCCCGGGGAGGTTGGGTAGCCCCGCCGTCACGCGGGTCAGCCCGCACCACTTCGCCTCCAGGAACGGATACACCCCGCCCGCCAGGACCGAGCCGATCGCCGCCCGCTTGAGCCATCGCCGACGGTTCATGGTCTCGCTCCTCGGAGAAGTCCCGGGGCAGTATCGCGGGGGGCGGGTCCCTCCGTGCGGGACTCAGGCCGGCCCGCCCGAAGCAGGCCCGGGCTGGATCTCAAGCTCCTGCGCCGGGCCATCGAAGGTGACGCGGAAGTGGGCGAAGACTCCGACATGGCCGAGGATGGCCAGTGCCTCGGCCCCGTCGGGATCGTCCACGAATGCGACCGTGGCGCCCCAGCGGTCCGAGGATATCCCATCGGTGATTTCGAGTTCCACCTCGCCCAGTGATGCCTCGATCGCCTGGCCGGCGAGACCGCCCACGGCCCAGCGGACCGAGTCATCGATTTTGACACTCCTCGCTGAACACCACCACATTTTGAGCTAAATCGCTGTACCGATCAGATTTTACGCCGAGAAATGGGGGCTTGGTGAGTTTGACGGGCAAATTCAAGGAGATTTGCGGCGATTCGCCGTAAGTCCAAGTCCCTTGGCCTTCTATTCGTGGTGGTGTTCAGCGAGGAGTGTCTCGATTTTCGCCCCGATGCGCCCGGCGAACGCTCGGGGGAACAGGGTCATGTCCGCCCCCGTGTCGGCCAGGGCATCGGCCCGGATCGACCCGGAAGGGCCCGAAACCTTCACCGAAATCTCGGGCCGGACGACGAAGCCGCCGGTCAGCGTTGGCGCCAGCTTGGTGCGGTACTTTTGATAGCGGAATTTCATCCCATCCCGCCCACGAACCAGAGATCGGCTTGCGGGGCCTTGCCCAGGATCGGTTCCGGCTCGCCCGCGGCGATGGCGGCTTCGTAAGCCGCGTCGAAGGTCGGGCCGCTCGCGACGATCCGGGTATGGTCCCGGTCCCACGCGATCCACCGGCCCGCGTATTCCAAGGGGACCTCGGGCGCTTCCGGGATCGATTCTCTCGGTCGTCCCGCCATGGGGTCGTACTCCCGGGCACTTGCCTTCCAGGCTGGGGACGGAGCCGGCCGCCCCCGAGGCCCATCCTACCAGGACCGGCCCCCGGCCGTCAGCGGGCTGGCGCCTGCTCCAGCCGGCGGACCCTCAGGCCGAGGATCGAGAGGAAGAAGCTGGAGAGGACGATCTCCGAGCCCAGGGTCAGCGCCAGGCCGGCGGGGATCACCGTCCTCATGGCCTCCGACGGGTCCAGCGGGCCGAAGGTGGTCCCGCTCCAGTGGTGGAGGGCCGCCAGCGTCCCGGCCAGGCCGAGCGCGATCAGGGTCGCCCCGACGGCCACGCCGACCTCCAGGTTGAGGAAGCGGAACAGCCGGTCGAACTTGGGGTCGGGCGGCCTCAAGCCCTCCTGGATCGCGAACACCTTGGCGAACGCCGCGAAGGCGACCGCCTGGAAGCCGATCAAGACCATCATCGCCGCGTAAACCATCGTGTGGACGTCCAGACCGACGCCGAAAATGCGTCTGGGGCCGGGGTAGAGCCAGGTCAGCAGGAAAGCGCCCAGGGTCAGAAGGGCCGCGCCGGGGTTGAAGAAGAGCCAGCGGGGGCTGTACAGGAGCATGAAGATCAGGTGCCGCCAGCCGTCGCGCCAGGGGCGGAGGTGGGGCGGGCGCGACCGGCCGTCGGGCGAGAGGGTGGTGGGGACCTCGGAGATTTTCAGGCCCAGCAGGGTCGACTTGATGACCATCTCCGAGGCGTATTCCATCCCCGTGGTCCGGAGGTCCATCGTCCGGTAGGCCCGGGTCGAGTAGCCCCGGAGGCCGCAGTGGAAGTCGGCCGCGGGGCAGCGGAAGAACAGCCGGCCGATCCCGCTGAGGACCGGGTTGCCGATGTATCGGTTCTTCCAGGGCATCGCCCCGGCGCCGATCCCGCCGAGGAAGCGGTTGCCCATGACCAGGTCGTCGCCGGCCCGGAGCCGCTCCAAAAAGGGGGCCAGGCCGGTGAAGTCGTAGCTATCGTCGGAGTCGCCCATGATGACGTACCGCCCCTGGCTCGCCAGCGCCGCGTGGTGCAGCGCCGCGCCGTAGCCCCGCAGGGGGACGTCGACGACCCGGGCGCCGTGGCGGCGGGCGATCTCCTGCGAGCCGTCGGTCGAGCCGTTGTCGCCGATGACGACCTCGCCGTCGACGCCGGCCTCTTCCAGGAAGCCCTTGGCCTTGAGGATGCAGATCTCCAGCGTCTCGGCCTCGTTCAGGCAGGGCATGACGATCGAGAGCTCGCAGCCGAAGGCGGCCTTCTCGGTCGGGGGGGCGTGCCGGCCCTCGGCGCCGGCCTGGCGCCCGGGCGTATGGAAGGCGATCTGTCGGTCCAAAGGGGTCCCTCCCTTCATGGTGTGCCTCGGGGGGGGGTCGAGTCGATCCGGGCCCCGCCCTCGCGTGGGGGATGGGTCGCGATCCCGGGGGCCTCGAAGCCGCCCGGGCGGATCCTCCGAAAGAGCTAGTCGGAGAACGCCCCCGATCCGCGTCAACGGGCCGGGGCCCCCCGGGCGGTTGACGGTCGCCCTCCGGCCCATTACGATCCAGGCCAGACCGGCCGGATCCGGCGACTTCGGACGCCCCGGCCACCGATCCGACCCCCACCCCGCCCCGGGGATTCATCCCGTGCAGATCCTGCTCACCAACGACGATGGCGTTTTCGCCCCGGGCCTCCGGGCGCTCCGCAAGGAGCTGATGCGGCTGGGCGACGTGACCGTGGTCGGCCCGGCGCTGGAGCAGAGCGGCGTGGGCCACTCGATCACCCTGCTCGAACCCCTGGTCGTCAAGCCGGTCGACGACGAGGAGGGCTCGGCTATCGGCTACATGGTCGAGGGAAGCCCCGCCGACAGCGTCAAGCTCGCCATCTGCGAGCTGATGCCCCGGCCCCCCGACCTGATCGTCTCGGGGATCAACGCCGGCAGCAACGCCGGGATCAACGTCCTGTACTCCGGGACCGTGGCCGCCGCCATCGAGGGGGCCTTCTTCAAGATCACCAGCATCGCCGTCTCGCTCGAACTGGCCGAGCACTTCGACTACCCCCACGCCGCCCGGCACGCCGTCAAGGTGATCGAGCGGATCCTCTCCCACAAGCCGCCCGGCGGCTCGCTCTACAACGTCAACCTCCCGGCGCACTCGCGGGGCGAGCCCAAGGGGGTCCGGGTCGTCCCGATGGGCGTCGGCCGCCACGGCGAGGGCTTCGAGCGTCGCCAGGACCCCCGAGGGCGGACCTATTACTGGATGACCTACAACCCCCCGTTCCACCTCGAAGGCCCCGAGACCGACGTCACCAGCCTCTGCGAGGGCTACATCACCGTCACCCCGCTCCACTTCGATCTGACCCGCCACGACCTCCTGGCCGAAGTCGGCCAGTGGGACTGGTCGGGCTGAGGGGCGATCCGGGGTCGAGATTCCTCAATCAGAGGCTGTCCGGAAACAGATCCTTGACCTGGCAATGAGTGATGGACGATGGTTGATGGGTGATGGGTGAGAAATCCCCGGAGATTTCCCCGGCATCGGCATCGTATGCCGTCCCGCTTGTCGATCATCACCCATTGACCATCAACCATTTCCGATCCCGGATGGCCTCAGAGCGATGGGTCATTGTCGATGGGTGATCGGACCCGCCATCGCGGATCGAATCGAGGTCCGCGATGCCCACTCATCACCCTTCACCCATGAGCCATTCCGCCGCGGTGGCGACGGCCCGACGCCGGCCCCTCCCTCCCCCCTTGACCCATCGACGATCGGAAGGATGGCCCCCATGAGTCTCCCGGCGCGTCGCCCCTGGCTGGCCCCGTCGATCGTCCTCGGGCTCGGTTTGGTCGCCGGCTGCGACCAGCCCACCGGCTCGACCCGGCCCCGGTCCGCGGCCAGGTCCGCCCCGGTCGTCGAGCAGCCCACGCCGCCGCCCTCCCCCGCCGAGGCCCCACGCGAGTTCATCGTCGGCAAGAGGACGCAGGACATCCGCCAGATCGAGGTCGAGAAGAAGGCCGGCGGCGGCGTCGCCACCCAGAAGATCACGGCCAAGGACCCGATCTCGCTCCAGGGCAACGCCTACGTCACCTCGATCGGCAAGATCGCCATCGGCCAGATCGACCACGCCCTCGACCTGTATCAGGCCACCAACGGGGAGTACCCCAAGACCTACGACGAGTTCATGGCGAAGATCATCAAGGAGAACGGAATCGTCCTCCCCAAGCTCCCGGCCTACCAGAAGTACGCCTACGACGCCCCCAGCCACAAGCTGGTCGTCATGGAGTACCCCGACCTCAAGTGAGGGGCCAGCCCTCAGCGGCCCCCGAAGAGATAGCGGGAGACATCGCGCGGGACTTTGATGGCCGAGATCCGGTTGACCTTCCAGACCCCGGGTGAGGCCTCGCGGAACCCCAGCGACCACTCGGTCAACACCGGGGGCACGGGGATCCGGGCGCCCGCCTCGTCGAACGTGCCGTTGGCCGTCACCGCGAACTCCGCCGAGCCCCGGCGCGCCTGGCCGCCGGCGTTGGCGTGGAGGCGGCTGATCCTCACGAAATCGAAGCGGATCCGCCTCAGGAGCGGGAGGGCGAGCCCGATCGGGATCGAAGCGTCCCGCGTCTGCCCGTTCATGCCGATGGTCACCCGCCCGTCCAGGTGCGACTCGATCCGGTCGCCGTCCGACGCCTGGATCGCGCCGGCCAGGTCGTGGACCACGGCCTCGATCCGCTCGGTGTCGGTCACCCAGTAGCGCTCGAACCCGAAGAACGCCGCCGCCACCAGCCCCGCCAGCCCCGCCCAGATCAGGAACTTCCCCTGCTGGGTCACCCGGAGCGCGACCAGCAGGACCACCGCCACCAGCCCCAGGGCGGCCAGCACGTACGTCGGGTCTTCGATCAGGTACGACATGGGGTCCGCCATTTGTCAGGGGGAGGGGGTCGGATTCTATTCTATCTCCCGGAGCCCCCGGGAAAAGTCGGCCCGGCGATTATCCCCCGTCGCTCCCGGGCCGGGACGAGGCACGGGGCGGGCCCTCGGGGGATCGGGGGATACCCGGTCGCGTTGCGGGGGCGGGGCGACTACAATGCCAGATCCTTCCCGCCCCCTGGACCCCGCCGCGGCTCGGACGTCGGCAACGGAGGTTATCACTGATGCGTAAGACCCTGGGCCTGGCCGGCCTGACCGCGCTGCTGGCGGCCTCGACGGCGGCCCGCGCCGACCAGTCGCAGCAGGAGGCGACGATCCGCGGCTCGGTCGTCAAGATCTACGCGACGATGCGGGGGCCCGACGTGGTCCGCCCCTGGCAGAAGGGGGGCCCGCAGGAGGCGACCGGCTCGGGCGTGGTGATCGAGGGCAAGCGGATCCTGACCAACGCGCACGTGGTCGGCTACGCCAGCCAGGTGTTCGTCGAGCCCAACCAGTCGGGCGAGAAGCTCGCCGCCACCGTCGAGTTCGTGGCGCCGGGGATCGACCTGGCGGTGCTCAAGCTGGAGTCCGAGTCGTTCTTCGAGGGCCGGCCGCCGATCGCCCGGGCCGAGATGCTCCCCGAGATCAAGGAGTCGGTCACCGTCTACGGCTATCCGACCGGCGGCGCGGGCCTCTCGATCACCAAGGGGATCGTCTCGCGGATCGAGTTCGTCCCGTACAGCACCCACACCCATGGGCTCCGGATCCAGATCGACGCGGCGGTCAACCCGGGCAACTCCGGGGGCCCGGCGCTGGTCGACGACAAGATGATCGGCCTGGTCAACAGCGGGATCCGGGGGGCCGACAACATCGGCTACATCATCCCCTCGGAGGAGGTCGACCTGTTCCTCAAGGACATCGCCGACGGCTCGTATGACAACAAGCCGATGATCCACGACCGGCTCCAGACGCTGGAGAACGAGGCGCTGAAGGCCCGGCTCGGCTTCACCAAGAAGTCGGTCGGCGTGGTCGTCCACGAGCCCGACTCGGCCGACCCGGCCTACCCGCTGAAGAAGTGGGACGTGATCGTCAAGGTCGGCGCCCACGAGGTCGACAACGTCTTCATGAGCAAGGCCCGCGACGGCCTCCGGCTCCGGTTCGAGTACTTCATCCAGTCGCTGGCGAAGGACGGCAAGGTCCCGGTGACGGTGGTCCGCGACGGCAAGGAGCTGGCCATCGAGCTGCCGGTCGCGCCCCGGTCCGACGAGCTCATTCAACCGCTCCGGAACCGCTACCCGTCGTACTTCATCTACGGCCCGCTCTCGTTCTCGGCCGCCTCGACCGAGTTCCTCGCCGCGGTCGACCGCTCGGGGATGCAGTCGCTCTTCAGCATGGTCGGCAGCCCGCTGGCGACCCGGCGGGGCGACCGGGCCGGCTTCCCCGGCGAGGAGCTGGTGGTGGTCTCGGCGCCGATGTTCCCCCACCGGATCGGCAAGGGCTACAGCAACCCCCTGGCCAAGGTGGTCAAGGAAGTCAACGGCGTGAAGCTGAAGAACTTGAAGCACCTCGTCGAGACGCTCCGGGACGCCAAGGACAAGTACATCACCCTCTCCTTCGACGACCGGAACTCCGAGACGATCGTCTTCGACCGCGAGGAGGTCCTCAAGGCCACCGACGAGATCCTCTCCGACAACAGCGTCCGCCAGCAGGCCTCCGAGGACATCGCCCCGATCTGGTCGAAGAAGAACTGATCGCCGCGGGACGCCGGCGTTCAGGGAGCGCCGGCGCCGCCTTTGGCCGGCTCACCTCTGATAGATCGGCAGATACCGGTACTCGACCGCCAGCGCCAGGACAGCCATCGAGGTGCAGTAGACCCGGCCGCCGGAGCGGTCGTTGCCGTCGCCGGAGAGCCAGCTCCCGTCCTTGTCCTGGTGCTCCAGGAGGATCCCGACGAGCCGGGGATAATAGGCGTCGAAGTACTTGTCGCCCACCTGGAAGAGGGCTTGGGGGCAGTAGTAGACCTCGTAAAAGAAGTACTGGCTGGCCCACCTCGGCGGGTGCTTGACCAGGTACTCGGCGCCGGCGACGGCCTCGGGGGTCTCGTGGACCCCGCAGATCTCCAGGGCGAGCACGCCGGTGCCGGTCCTGGGGTTGTTCGGCTCGCCCCCGGGCTGGTAGCCGAACCCGCCGGACTTGAACGAGCAGCGCTTGAGGTAGTCCACCGCGCGGTCGATGGGCTCGGCCGGCACGGCGCAGCCGGCCGACTTGGCCGCGCGGAGCGCCATGACCTGCCAGCCGGAGACGCTCAGGTCGCTGTCGGTGGAGGTCGGCTGATACCGCCAGCCGCCGGCGTGCCGCTTGTCGCGGTCCTTGCCCGGGGCGTCCTGCGCCTTGAGGATCACGTCGACGGCCCGGGCCAGGGCCGATCGGCACTGCTCGGCCAGGGCGGCGTCGCCGGCCATCCCCACGACCTCGGCGAGCATCAGCGTGCTGATCCCGTGGCAGTACATCGGCCCGTGGCTGGTGTTGGCCACCAGCAGCCCGTTGGGCTTCTGGTGCGCCAGGACGTAGCGGACCCCCCGCTCGATCGTCTCGCGATACGGCCCCGGCTCCCCCGGGACGTGCCCCGACGCCAGGAACGCCATCACCGCCAGGCTCGTCACCGAAGTCGCCCGCCCGAACCCCGCGTCCCAGCCGCCGTCCTCCTTCTGCGACCCCTTCAGATACACCAGCGCCCGCTTGATCGACTCGTCCGACGTCGAAGCCCCCGCCGCCGGCCGGTCCTGGGCCAGGGCAGGGGACGCGGGGACGGCCGCCGCGAGAACCAAGGCGAGGGCGGCCGGGGCGATCCGGGCCCGGCGGTCGGGAATCGCTCGAATCATCCGATCGTCACTCGATTTCATGGTGCGAATCTCATCCCCTCAGGTCAGGTCGATTTGCCCGGTCCGGAAGTCGATCGTCAGCCTGGAGCCACGGAGGAAGTCGAGCCCGATCAGGCCGTCGACGGCGGCCCCGGGCGGCAAGTCGTGGGCCAGGACCCGGCTCCCGATGGCGTGCCTTCCCAGCGCGCTCAAGCGATTGACCATCAGCCGAGGGACCCTCTCCACCGCGCTCCCGGTCGTCATCCGGACGAACTCGCCCACGTCTTGGGGATCGTAGCCGATCGAACGCAGGAGCTTGACGTTGAGCGTCGTCGACGTGGCCCCGGTGTCGAGGACCAGCCTCGCCGCGACCTTGCCCGAAGGCCCGGAAACCTCGGCCTCGACCAAGACCAGTCCCGAATCGGTCCGAAATCGGTCACTCACAGGACGAATGCCATGTCCTCGGGCATCTCGCCGAGGAAGCGGAACGCGAAGTGCCCGAGCCGCAGGTCAATCGCCTTCTGGTAGACCTCATCGCGGTCCGGGCTGTGGAAGACCACCTTGCCGGCTTTGAGGTGCTGATACTCATCGGTCTCCGGCTCGCCGATCAGGACCCAATCCGGCGCGTATCGGGCCTTGATCTCGTCGATGGTCAGCGTCTCGTCCATGTCGTCCCTCCCGGCCCCATCGTCCGGCCCGCCGCCCGCGACGTCAATGCCCCGGATCACGACAGCGCCTTGGCCCCGACCTTGAGGAAGAGCCCCTCCAGGTTGTCCTTGCGGGGGGCGAACGAGGCGACCCGGACGCCGGCCTCGACCAGCCGGGCCAAGAGCTCGGCGAGCTGGTCGGGGCCGCCCTGGTAGCGGAACTCGAAGGCGACGCCCTGGCGCTCGATGGGACCGGCCCGGCGGGGGTCGGCCTCGACGATCGCCAGGAACGGGCCGAGGTCGCCCAGGACCTCCACGGCCAGCACGGCGTCGCCCATGATCCGGGCCTGGATCTCGTCGATCTTGCCGCTGACGACCATCCGGCCCCGCTCCATGATCGCCACGGAGGTGCAGAACTCGGACATCTCGGCCAGGATGTGCGAGGAGATCAGGACGGTTCGACCCTCCGCCGCCAGCGCCTTCAGCACGTTCTTCAGGTCGATCCGACCCTGTGGGTCGACCCCGCTGGCCGGCTCGTCCAGCAACAGGACCCGGGGTCCGGGGATCAGGGTCTTGGCCAGCATCAGCCGCTGCCGCATCCCGCGCGAGAGCTCGACGATCATCGCCTCGCGCTTCTCGGTCAGGCCGACCAGGGCCAGGTGGCGGTCGACCTCGGCCGGCCGCTCGGGCCGGGGGATCCCGTAGCTGGCGGCGAAGAGGTCCAGGAACTCCCAGCACTTCAGGTCGTCGTACATCGGCGCGAAGTCGGGCATGAACCCCACCACGCTCTTGGCGTCGTCGGGCCGCTCGCGGATGTCGACGCCGGCCATCGTGATCGACCCGTAGGTCGGCTCGATCAGACCGAGCATCGTCCGCATCGTGGTCGTCTTGCCTGCCCCGTTGGGCCCGATCAGCCCGCAGACCTCCCCCTCGCCCACCTCCAGCGACAGGTCCCGCACGGCGCACACATTGTCGTAATCGACCCGGAGGTCGCGGACGCGGATCATGGGCGGAATCTCCCCAAGACGGCCCGACGGGCGGGCCTGCTCCACTCTACGGGACCCCTCGGCGCCGGTCCAGCGCCCGACTCCCCCCATCAATCCCGGCCCCTCGGCGGCGGATACTGTGCTAAGCGGTGTGCCCGAAACCGGAAGATATGTCCCGAAGGGCCCGCGCGGAGGGCCCGGAGATCCCAGGCCCTTCGCTCCGAGGCCCCGCCCATGACCTGCTCCCCCGCCCGGCTCGCGGCCAACCAGAGAAACAGCCTGCTCAGCACCGGTCCCCGGACCCAGGCCGGCAAGGCCCGGTCCCGGTGCAATGCCCTCAAGCATGGTTTGACGGGTGCCGGGGTCGTCCTGCCCGACGAGGACGCGGCCGAGATTGACCGCCGCTTCGAGGAGTTCCAGGACGAGCTGAATCCTGCCGGCGGCGTCGGCCGGCACCTGGCCCGGCGGGCGGCGATGCTTTCGGTCCGCCTGGATCGCTGCGTCCGCCACGAGGCCGCCGCCACCGCCTCCAAGATGCGCCGGGCCGGGGCCGACTTCGAGCGCGAGCGGCTGGCCGAGGTCGACGCCGCGATGAGCTGGATCGCCTCCGAGCCGGCCACCCAGGTCCGGAAGCTCCGATCGATGCCCGAGGGGGTCGACCGGATGATCGCCGCGTTTCTGGATCTCCGCCACGAGCTGGATGAAGTGGGCGCGGCGCGGTGGGACTGGACCTACGGCATGAGGCTGGTCGACCTGACCGGCTCGCGCTACGGGGACATGCCGGTCAGCCGGCTCCGGGCGCTCTCCGATGCCGTCGGGGGCGACTTCCAGCACCTCCTGGCCGGCGATGGGGACGACCTCGGCCCCATCCAACGGCGGACCTGGGCCCGCGATCGGCTGGTCGAGCGGATCGACGCCGAGGTCGCCGCCCTCCGGACCCACCGCGAGACGCTGGACCCCGAGGCCGTCGAGGAGGAACGCGCCGGGGCCGAGGCCCGGGCCCTCTTCGACCCCTCCAAGGAGGCGATCCTGGCCCGGAAGTACGAGGCGGCGGCCGAACGCGGCTTCTTCCGGACCCTCCGCGAGCTTCGCGAGGTCGAGGCCGCCTCCCGGGCCGAGGACCCGGACGCAACCCCGGGACTTCCCGAGGAGGGGATGGGTTCGTCTTTCCCGGCGGATCAGGAGCCCGAGCCCGACGAGGCCCGCCAGCCGGCCCCCCCGCGGAACGACCTTTTCCAGACCCGTCCCCACGCCCGGGCCGGTCATCCGGCCGAGCGTCCGAGGTCGCTCGACGGCCCCGGAGGCGGGTCCGCCTGAGGAAGGTCGGGCCCACCCTTCGAAGACCGGGCGAGATCCGCCATCCACCTCCTCCCGGGAGCCGGGGGCGAGGGGCGCCACGCCCGAAACACCGGCGGATGAGATCCGCCCCGGATGGATCACACCGAGGTTTCTGGTCGTGCCAGGTTTCCGGCCCCCTCTGCCTAACCCGCCCCCACGGAGGGGGGAGGGGGCCAGACGGGGCCCCTTCTTCCTCCTCCGCGGGGGAGGGCCGGGGAGAGGGGGGCCGAGAAGCCCGGGGGAGCGGCCCACCCAGGAATCCGTGGTGAGACCCGCCCCGGATCCCGTCGGGCCGGTCCGTTCCCGGCGTCACCGGGGCACGTTATACTCGGCCGGGATGGGGCGATGGCGAGGCGGGGCGGGGCGGCTGGGCCTGGATCGAAGGGCAATCATCGATGACGTTCGATTTCGCGGGCGGGCGGAGGCTGCTCCTGGCCGGGAGCGGGCAGTCCTGGACCTGGCTGCTCGCCGGCGCCGCGGCCCTGGCGCTGCTGCTGGTCCTTTATCGCGAGGAGCGGCGGCTGGTCTCGCGCGGGGCGGGCCTGGGCCTGCTGGGGCTCCGGGTCCTGGCGGCGGCGGTCCTGGTCCTCGCCCTCTTCGAGCCGATCGCGGCCCGGACCTGGTCCGAGGCGGTCCGGGGCCGGGTCCTGGTCGCCGTGGATGACTCCGAGAGCATGACGACCGTCGACCCCAACCGGCCGCCCGACCAGCTCCAGGCGCTGGCCTCGGGCCCCGGCGACCGGGCCGGGGGGCTGATGCGCCGCGATATCGCCCGGCGGCTGATCGACGGCCCTGGGGCCCCGCTGGCGAAGCTCGCGGCCGACCACGACGTCCGGGCCACCGCCTTCGCCCGCGGGGCCCTGCCCGAGGGGCCGCTGGCCAGCCTGGCCGAGGCCCTCCGCAAGCCACCCCGGACCGGCGACCCCGACCGGGCGACCACCGACTGGACCCCCGCGCTGGCGATGGCCCTGAAACTCCCCGACGACGCCCCGACCCTCGGCGTGGTCCTCCTGACTGACGGCCGACAGAACGGCGAGGGCGACCCCTCGCCCCTGGTCGACCGCCTGGCCGCCCGGGGGATCCCCGTATACCCGGTCCTGGTGGGCTCGGACTCGGCCCCGGCCGACGCCGCGGTCGTCTCGATCAAGGCGCCCGAGGGGATCAACAAGGGCGAATCCGCCAACGTCTCGGCCACGCTCAAGCTCGACGGCTTCCCGCCCGGATCGGCCGTCGCCGTCACCCTCGACCGGCCCGGCGCCGAGCCGATGGTCCAGACCCTCCGGGTTCCGCCCGACGGGTCGCGGCCGGTGGCCAGCTTCCGGGTCCCGCTGGACGCGGTGGGGACGGTCCCGCTGACCGTCTCGGTCGAGCCCGCCCCCGGCGACGCCCGGCCCGACAATGACCGGAAGACCGTCGCGGTCCGGGTGGCCGAGGACAAGGCCCGGGTCCTCCTGGTCGACGGCGAGGCCCGCTGGGAGTTCCGCTACCTCCGGAACGCCCTGAGCCGCGACCCCCGAGTCACCGTCGACGCCCTGGTCTTCCACCAGCCCGGCTCGGCCGGCTCGACCGAGCTGTCTTATGACACCGCCTGGCCCGCCCGGGCCGACCCCTCGGGCCCCGACCCGCTCGGCCAGTACGACGCGATCCTGGTCGGCGACGTCGACCCGGCCGACCTCCCGCCCGAGGTCTGGGCCCGGCTCGACGCCTACGTCGCCGGCCGGGGCGGGACCCTGGTGATCCTCCCCGGCCCCCGGTTCTGGGCCGCCCTGGCCGGCGAGGGGCCCCGGGCTTTGCTCCCGGTGATCGACCCCCGCCCCCTGGCCGTCGACCCGGCCTCGGCCGATCCCGACCACCCCTCGCTCCCCCCCGGCCTGGCCCTGGCCCCGCCCCCGGAACTTCTGGCCGCCCCCGACGCCTGGCCGATGCTCCAGCTCGGCGAGGGCCCCGAGGGGGTTCGGGCCACCTGGGCGGGCCTCCCCCGGCTCCCCTGGGTCGCCGCCGGCCGGCCCAAGCCCTCGGCCACCACGCTGGCCTCGGCTCGGGGCCGCGAGGGCGAGGGGGCCGCGATCGCCGCCCAGCCTTACGGGCTCGGCAAGGTCCTCTGGGTCGGGACCGACGCCACCTGGCGCTGGCGGTTCCGGGTCGGCGACGAGATCCACCACCGCTTCTGGGGTCAGGTCGTCCGCTGGGCCGGCTCGGGCACGCTGGCCGTCGGCAACCGCGTGGTCCGCCACGGCCCTCTCAAGCCGAGGCTCGGCCAGGGCGAGGGGATCCGGCTCCAGGCCCGGGTCGCCGAGGACGTGGCCGGGCTCCCCGCCGACCTCCTGATCGCCGCCCGGGTCTCCCGCCGCGACAGCCAGGCCGAGGCCCTCGCCGTGGTCCCCCTCCGCCCCGTCCCCGGCCAGCCCCGGGTCTTCGAGGGGGTTGCTCCGGGCCTCCCCGAAGGGGCGTATACCGTCCGGCTCGACGCCCCGCAACTGGTGCAAATCTCCGAATCCCAGGGATCCGGCCCGATCCCCGAGGCCCCCCTCGAAGTGGCCGCCCGGGACACCCCCGAGCGCGTCGAGCTGGCCGCCGCCCGCGACCCGCTCGACCGCCTGGCCGCCGCCACCGGCGGCAAGGTCTTCGCCGACTTCCAGGCCGCCGGCCTCCCCGCGCTCCTCAAGGCTCGGAGCAAGCCCGTCATCAAGACCGCCGAGACCCCCCTCTGGGATCACCCCGGGACCCTCGCCCTCTTCTTCGCCATCCTGACCGCCGAGTGGATCTTGAGGAAGCGGGCCGGCCTGCCCTGACCCCCGGGAGGTCCCGACCGTGGACGACGACTTCGCCGGCCATTTGTGCCCTCCCAGGAAGATCCCGTGGGTGCGCCTGATCCTACCTATTGCGATCTCCTGCCGACTCTGGACCCTGATCCAGCCCGCCGTCTCGAAGCCGCCTGAGGCGGCCCGGCGGTCGCAATGCGCTTCCAATCTCCGCCATGTCGCCCTCGCCCTGAGGGCCTATCACGACCACCACGGCTGCTTCCCCCCGGCCTACGTCGCCGACGCGAGCGGCAAGCCGATGCACAGTTGGCGAACGCTAATTCTGCCATTCATGGACAATCAAGAGATTTACGACGGATACAAATTTGATGAACCATGGGACGGCCCGAACAACCGCAAACTCGCCGACGTGAACATCGATCTCTATCGCTGCCCGAGCCGGCTCGACCCGAAGCCCGGCCTGACCGATTACGTCCTGATCCGGGGCCCGGGCACGGCCTTCCCCGGCGGCGACAAGAGGGTGAGGCTGGCCGACGTCCGCGACAAGCAGTCGGAAACGATCCTCGTCGCCGAGAGTGCCGACTCGGGGATCCACTGGTCCCAGCCCCGCGACCTCGACATCGACCGGATGAGCTTCCGGATCAACGACCCCTCGCGCCCGGGGCTCTCCAGCCGGCACAATGAAGCGGTCAACGTCATCATGGTTAACGGATCTTACAAGTGCTTGCGTGATGGAATCCGTCCGGAGATCGTGAGGGCCTTGATCACCATCGACGGCCGCGAGCCCCTCGACGAGGGCGACCTCGACCCTTGAGCCCGATCGATCCGGACCCCGGCAGGAGCCGACGCCACGGCCGCCCCCCGCCCGCCGACCTCTGCCACCCCGGAGGCACACCCCGAGGATTCGCGGCTCCAACCCGGGGCGGCGTCGGGGCCGGGCCGGCGGTCCTCCGTTGCCCGGGAGGCCCGGAAGTTGGATGCTTGGTGGTGGGCCGCGACTCGCCGGGATCCGGCCCCGCCCCCCCCTTCGACGGACCAGGAGCTTCCACCGATGACCCAGGCCACCATCCCGGACCCGACCGCCCCCGCCCTGCCCCGGCCGATCCGCCGGGCCCTCCGGAGGGTCGACGTCCGGCTCCGGGCGCTGGCCTCGGCCCGGGGGCTGGGGACGGCCGCGCTGGTGGCCTCGATCGGGGCGGCGGCGGGGATGGCGGCCGACTTCGCCGCGACCCTCCCGCAGCCAATCCGCTGGGCGATCTGGGGCGCCTGGGCGGGATCGGTCGGGCTGGTCCTGCTCGTGGCGGTCGTCCGTCCCTGGCTCCGGAAGTCGCGGCCGATCGACCTGGCGGCGGTGGCCGAGCGGTCCGACCCGGCGCTGGGCGAGCGGCTGACCGGCTCGATCGCCCTGCTCGACCGCGACTCGCATCCCAACGGCTCGCCCGCCCTGATTGCCGCCCTGGCCGACGACGCCGCCGCCCACGCCGGGGCGTTTCGGCCGTCGGACCTCGGCGGCGGCCGGGCGTTCGGTCGGCTGGGCCTGGGGGCGCTGGCCCTGGCCCTGGTCGCCGCCCCGAGCTTCGCCCGGCCCGACCCGTTCCGGCCCCTGGCGATCCGGTTCCTCGTCCCCTGGCGGGACCTCGATCCGGTCGGCTGGTACGCCCTGGCCGTCGAGCCGGGCGACAAGGTGGTGGCGATCGGCTCGGACTTCAAGGTCGAGGCCCGGGTCGCCCCCCGGTTCAGGACCCGCCCCGCGCCCGAAACCGCCACCCTGGAATGGACCGACGCCGCCGGCCAGCTTCGGAGGACCCGGATGACCCCCCGAGCCGCCGGGGCGACGCCCGACCGCTCGTTCGAGGCCACCCTCGCCCGGCTGGCCGGCTCGACCTCGTACCGGGTGGCGGCCGGCCCGAGCCGGAGCCGGTCCTACCGCGTGACCGCCGTCGAGCCGCCCACGATCGCCTCGGTCACGGCCCGGGTCGAGCCCCCCGCCTACACCAAACTCCCCGCTGGCCCGGCCCGCGACCCCGCCCGGATCGAGGTCGTCGAGGGATCCACCATCGCCCTGACGGTGGCCACCAGCTCGCCCGTCGCCCGGGTCGAACTCGCCTGGCCCTCCGCCCCGCCGGCCGGCCCCCGGTCGGTCACGCTGACTCCCGCCGGCTTGTCGGCGACCGCGACCGTCACGGCCGAGGCCGGCGGCCCCTTCACCCTGACCGCCCGGGGCGACCGCCACGGGCTCGATGGCCCGACCGAGACCCGTCAGCTCGCCGTCCGGCCCGACGCCCCGCCGACCCTGGCCGTCAAGGGCCCCGGCGCTCGGAGCGAGGCCCGGCCCGACGACGTCCTCCAGGTCGCCCTGGCCGCCCGGGATGACTTCGCCGTCGCCTCGGCCGAACTGCATTATGAGATCCGACGGGCGAATTCGGGGGCCGATTCGGAGGCCGGCAAGGTCGACCTGAAGCTCGACGGTCTGGGGACGGTCGTGGCCCGGGGGACCGGCTCGCTCCCGCTCCGGGGCCTGGCCTTGCAACCCGGCGACGCCCTGGCCTATCGGATCCGGGTCGCCGACAACCGCCCCGCGCCCAAGGGGCCCAACCTGGCGTGGTCCGAGGCCCGGGCCCTGGCGATCGTCGCCTCGGCCGAGCCGATGCAGGCCCGCGAGGACCGGGCCCGCCGCGAGTCGCTGGGATCCCGGCTGGAGGAGATCCGCAAGGCCAATCAAGCCAACCGCCGCGAGACCGAGCAGCTCCGCTACGCCGCCGACGCCGCCCAGCGGAACCGGGCCGCCTGGGACCCCGGCCGCGACGCCGCCCTCGCCGCCCGCGAGGCCGAGGCCCGGGCCGCCGCCGACAAGCTCCAGCTCCTGGCCCGCGACTTCGAGGCCGACCCGACCTTCGAGCCCCTGGCCCGCCCCGCCCGCCAGGCCGCCGAGGTCGAGGCCGAGGCCGGCCGGGCCCAGCTCGAAAAAGCCCGGAAGGCCCCCGGCCCCGCCAAGCGGCTGGCCGAACTCCGCCAGGCCGACGCCCGGCTCGGCTCGCTGGCCAACCGGCTTGACGAGCTCCAGCGCCGCTTCGACGCCCTGGCCAAGCTGGACCTCGACCGCCAGAAGCTCCGCGACCTCGCCAGCCAGGAGGACGCCCTGGCCGCCCAGGCCGAGGCCGCCGGCGAGAAGACCCGCCTGCTCGCCGATCAGGACGCCCTCCGGAAGGCTCTGGACGCCCTCCTGGCCCAGTCGCCCGGCCTCCGCGCCGGGGTCCTCGCCGCCCAGGCCGAGGAGGCCGCCCGGCTCGCCCAGGACGCCCGGGGCCTGGCCGAGCGGCAGCGGGCCGAGTCGCGAAAGACCTCCGAGGCCCACCAGGCCGCCGACGGCCCGCTCCCCGAGCTCGCCGGGCTCCAGCGGGCCCTGGAGGACGACGCCCGCCGCCTGGCCCTGGAGGTCGACGAGCCTCTGGCTGAGAACAACCGCCCCCGGCTCGACACCGAATCCCTCCGGAAGGCCGCCGAGCCGATCGAGCGCGGCGACCTCCCCGAGGCCCTCCGGCGGCTCGACGAGGCCGAGGACGGGCTCCGTCGCCTGGCCCGCGATGTCGAGGACACCCCGCTCGACGCCAGGGCCCTGGCCCGCCGCCTGGCCCGCCGCCAGGAGGCCCTGGCCAACGACGTTGCCCCCGCCATCGCCGAGGCCCGCAAGAAGGACGCCCTCCCGCCCGACGAGCAGGCCGCCCTGGCGATCCGGCTCAAGCCCCTGGGCGACCGCCAGGAGCAGATCGCCCGGCTCGCCGCCGGGATCGTCCCGCCCGAGCCCCAGAAGGGCGTCGCCCGCGAGGCCGCGCAGGCCACCGACCGGGCCTCCGAGAACCTCCACGCCCTCCGCCCCCGCGAGTCCGAGAACCTCCAGAACGCCGCCCGGCGGGCCCTCCACCAGCTCGCCGACGCCCTGGCCGACCCCAACCGCCGCCGCGACGAGGCCCGGAACAAGCTCAACCAGGCCAAGCAGCGGGCCGAGGAAGTCGCCCGCGACGTCGAGCGGGCCCTCGCCGAGACCGTCCCCAGGCCCGAGAAGCCCGACGCCGACGCCCGGGCCGCCGCCGACCTCGCCGAGAAGATCGCCCCCCTGATCTCCAAGGAGCGCCAGGCCGCCGCCGACCTGGCCGTCCTCGACGTCGAGCTCCGGGCCCGCCCCCAGCGCGGCCGCGCGGCGGCCCGGGCCGGCCGCCTGGCCGACGCGATCCAGGCCGTCAAGGACCAGGCCCCCCCCCGACGCCCCGAGACCGTCCCCCAGGCCCCGGCCTCCGGCTGGCGGATCCTCGGCCCGTTCCCCGCGGCCGACCCCAAACACCCCTTCGACCCCACCCGGCCGGTGGACCCGGACGCCCCCGTCAACGGCCCCGACGGCAAGCCCCGCCAGTGGAAGGCCGTCCCGACCATCGGCAATGACGGCAAGGTCGACCTCCGCCAGTGCTGCACCCGCGAGGACCGGATGGCCGCCTTCGGCTCGGCCGAGGTCGTCAGCCCGAAGCGCCGGAAGGTCACGCTCGCGATTGGCTCCGACGACACCCTGATCGTCTGGCTCAACGGAAAGCAGGTCTTCGAGTTCGGCGGGACCCGGGGCTTCTCGCCGGGGCAGGACAAGGCCGAGGTCGAGCTGGCCGAGGGCGTCAATCGCCTGGTGGTCCGGTGCGGCAACGGCGACTCGGAATGGGGCTTCGCCGTCAACGTCCCGGCCCCGCCGCCCGAGGGCTTCGACCCCGCCCTGGCCCGTCGGCTCCGCGAGACCCTGGCCGCCGGCCGGGTCGACGCCCAGGCCGCCCTGAACCGCCTGGAGCAGAAGTCGCAGGGCAAGATGCCCGCCGACGACCTCGCCGAGGCCCTCGCCGCCGAGGGGCACCAGGCCGCCGAGGCCCTCGCCCGGGAGCGGACCAAGCCCCCCGAGGACGACCCGACCCCCCGCCAGGAGGCCGCCGCCGACCGCAAGCGGATCGCCACCGCCCTCCGGAATCTCCCGGTCGCCCCCGAGGCCCCCGCGCTCCTGGCCGAGGCCGTCCGGCTGGCCGACCTCGCCGCCCGCCCCGACGCCGACCCCAAGGCCGCCAAGCTCGCCGCCGAGGCCGCCGAGGCCCTCGCCCGACGCCTGACCGACGCCCTCCCGACGCGGGCCCTGGCCGACGCCCTCGCCCGGGCCGAGCGGGCCCTGCAAACCCCCGAAGCCCGGGCCGACCCCGCCGCCCAGGCCGACCGCCAGCAGGCCATCGCCGCCGAGCTGGCCCACACCCCTGCCCCCCCCGCCGGCCAGGAGCCGCCCGCCGCCAACCATCCGCCCTCCCCTTCCCAGGCCAGAGCCGCGCAGGCCGTCGGGACCGCCGCCGAGCTGGCCGAGGGCGCGGCCGGGGCCGACCGCTCCAAGCCCGCCCCCCTCCTCGCCGCCCAGGCCGCCGCGGCCGAGGCGCTGGAGGCGATGGCGGCCGACCCCGCCCTCGGGCCCGACCTCGCCGAGACCGGCCGGCTCGCGGCCAACCCCGCCAAACCCGGCGGGCCCGCCAACCCCGCCGATCCGGCCCCGGCCCCGGCCGATCCGGAACTCGGGCTCGGACCCGAGCAGGCCGCACGGGCCGCCGACCTGGCCCGCCGCCAGCGCCTGGTCCGCGAGCGGCTTCAGTCGGCGATGGCCGACCGGGTCGCGCCCCAGCAGGACCTCCGCCGCGACGCCCTGGCCCTGGGCCGCGACCTGGCCGGGCTCCGCGACCGGGCCCGCGAGGTCAACGCCCGGAACCAGGGGCAGGCGGCCTCCGCCGCCGACCTCGCCGGCCAGCACGCCCCCCAGGCGATGGAGAAGGGGGCCGAGCAGCTTGCCCAGGGCAAGCGGGACCAGGCCCGGGACTCGCAGCGCCAGGCGGCCGACTTCCTCGAACGGGCCGCCCGGGACGCCGAGGACCTCGCCGTCGGCCTCCGCGCCGAGGGCCCCGACCAGGCCGGCGCCGCCGGAGCCGCCGCCACCGCGGGGCTCGGCCAGGCCCGCGAGTCGCTCCGCGAGGCCGCCCGCCAGCTCGCCCAGGGCCAGGGTCAGGATCCGGCCGCCGCCAGGGCCGCCTCCCCCGCGATGCGCCAGGCCGCCGAGTCGCTCCGGGCCGCCGCCCGGTCCCCCGGGTCCGGCCCCCCCGCCCCGCCGACCGCCGAGGCCGCCCTGGATAACCCCGACCCGACCTCCTCGCCCGCCGGGGTCGCCCAGGCCGACCTGTCGGCCCTCCAGGACATCGTCCGCAAGAAGACCGGCCGGAAGTGGGGCGAGCTCCCCGGCCACCTCCGGACCGAGATCCTCCAGCTCTCCAAGGGCCGCTATCGCGACGATTACGCCCGCCTGATCCAGCTCTACTTCCGCGAGATCGCCGCCGGAGCCTCGAAGGCCGACAAGCCCTGATCGCGGGAAAGTGTGTTCGCGGGGCCCCGATTTCCGGATATTGTCGACAACCGGCAGGACCCGCGATCGTGACAGGGCATCCGACCGGCGATCTCGCTGGGACTCCGGATAATCAGGAGAGAATCGGTTCCCAAAAGAGCGGACCCTACAGGGCCCACAGATCTGGCGAGGATGATCGAATCCATCCAAGGATGGTCGATTCCATCATTTTCCGGATTCTCAACCTCTGGGGTGGCGGGGGTTACGGTACTTCCGTAAACCCGGTTCACCCTTGTTGGTTTCTGACCCAGAGGCTATCCGGGATCGGAAATGGTTGATGGTCAATGGGTGATGATCGACAAGCGGGACGGCATACGATGCCGATGCCGGGGAAATTTCCGGGGATTTCTCAACCATCGTCCATTGGCCATCACTCTAGGAGTTACGCAGTTGATGGCTTATGTACAGTAGGCGTTCGGCTCGTCTTCTTGCCTCATTGACGGCAGGCTGCC
>JAABUU010002496.1_pt1 | contig 26084 bp, 25 predicted proteins | sample 5559301 | NCBI WGS metagenome assembly JAABUU01 (sample SAMN10711884, study PRJNA513360) | rock metagenome | isolation source: Antarctica rocks | place: Antarctica: Victoria Land, Richard Nunatak white | reverse complement strand
GCTGGGTCACCCACACCGGCTACACCTACGGTGCGCTCGCCGCGCCCATCGCGTTCCTGCTCGCCACGTTCTTCTTCGGGATGGGTGTCGTCATCGGAGCGCAGCTGAACAACGCAATCCAGGAACTATGGCCCGCACCGGTCACCATGCGCACCTCACGCATCCCACGCACACCGTCAAAACGCGGCAGGGCGCAAATCAATTCTCACCCGGAGGGGCCGTCGCCAGTACCGAACTGGTGCAACGCCGCCTTGGTAAACCGGGCGTTCCGTATGCCCCGGGGGTGTGGCCCCGCGACGGCGTTCGTCATACGGAGTCGGTCCGGGCGAGGTGGCGGTAACTGCCGGCCCGGGACACGCCGAGTGCCTTGGCGATCGAGGTAGCACTCTCACCATTGGTGCGGTTCGGCGCGGGCGGCGGTCAGTTCGTCGGCGTCCATAACCGTGGGTCTGCCCCCGGCGCGACCTTGGCCCCGGGCGGCAGCAAGCCCGGCCATGGTGCGTTCCAGCACGATGTCCCGTTCGCGCTCGGCGAACGCGGCCATCATCGTGAAGAAGAACTTGCCCTCCCCGAGCGGGCTGTAGGTGCCGGCCAGCTTCCCGGTAAGGATCTGTACCTGCACCCCACGCTCATGCAGGTCAAGTCGGGGCGGGAGCGTGAAAATAAGGAGCATTTGCTTTGCGCAGGACACCGCGGTGCACAAGCGGCCCGGGTCGTGCCTGTTGGCGCCCACGGAACTCACCTCCCTACGCGCTCGTGCCGCCGGCAAGCAGGCAAGTCGGCAGGCCCTGTACAGACGTCTACCGGGGCACACCTACCGTGCCCGAAGAGCTTGGGCCGTGAGAATGAGTAGGCCGGGACCACCGAGCGATCGATGCGGCACGAATTGCGCGCATTTCACACCGTCGTGGTCTGCTGCAGGTTCAGCCCCTCTACGGCCGATCTGTCGTCCAGCACGGTGGGGCGGCGCGCTTGTCCCGATCATTCAACCGGCCGCTCGACGTCGGGGGTGCGCTGCACGGCGAGAATGTGCAGCCCGTAGACAACGCACGACGGTCAACCGGCAACATACTAACTACCCCCTGGTTCCGAAAATGTCGCTGAAAACGCCGACGAGCGCTGAAGCTGTTGGTCCATGCTGCTACGCAGCAGCGACGGGTTGTTGGTCACCGCGCCAGTCGACGGCGACCGACGGGTGCCATGCCCGGGGACGCCCGATTGTCTGTTCGTCCAAGGAAGTCTTCATTTTTGGTGCAAGAACTACCGCATACTTCGGGTCGAAGGTGAGCTGCCAGAGCGCCGACAGGCTCGGCGCATAGTTACTCTGCGAGCTCCGGAAACATTCAATAGTCGTAGTTCAGTGAAGCACGGTCTCGGGGATCGCCCTTTGTAGCGCACATTCGGCCGGGATCATCGGCGCGGGGCTGCTCATGGGGCGCGGATAGAATCCTCCGACCGTGATGATCGACCAGCGAGCGTTCCCGCGGGGGTAGCAGCGAGGTCATCTGCGTGCGGTGTGGACTATCTGCCGGGCCTTAACGCATAAGTGTGCCGCTGACCTCGACCGCGTAGCGGCGTCACGCATGCACCAACGCGGCCTGGGCTCGATCCGCACCCCACGGCAATGCAGGTGAGCGCAATGCCTACGCCGGTGAGGCGCTCCGAGGAGCTACTGCCCTGCATTGCGCGGCACACCCCAAGCGGGCGTCACCGTCGGGGCGGTGTGATGCACTGCATGGCGCGGCGGAAATGACACGCATTAATGCTCTCGCGCCAGGCCCGGGAGAGACGGCACACGCTGCCTGCTGTCCCTTCACTGTGCGACCTGGCGGTGGGGGAAGAGGCCCACCCGCTCGACGTACGCAGCCGGGACCTCGATAAGACCCTGGGCCGACTCCTCAGTGCGAATATGCTGGCGGGCGAGCGGGCGGTCCGGTGCATGCAGACCGGATCTCCCTTGGGTGAGGCTTCACCTTGTCGACAACGCGGCCGAGCAGCTCCACCCCCGGGCGAGGGGATGCAGCTGAAGGTGCAGGTGGTGTCGGTGCAAACCGTAGGAAGCGGGCGGTGGGGCCTACACGTGGTCTAGTCAGTGGGGTAATCAGGCGCCCGGGGACGTCGGACCGGCAGCGTGCCCGGGATGTTCCGACCAACACCACCATGGAATGCCGGGTCACCACGACAGAAAATGCGTGCATATTATGCATAGGCAGTGCACCTCCGCTGTGGGGCTGGTGTTGACTCCGCGACTCGCGGCGGGCACGGACGCTGTAGTCGGCAGCGGCGTCGTCGTTGTTCCCGTTTCGGTTAGGGTCGCGGTGCGATGTCCTCTGTTCCTTTACGGCCCGCTGTTGTAGGGGCACTGGCTCTGTGCATGATGCTGGCCGCCTGCAGCGTGGGCAGCCCGTCTGGTGCGCCCTCATCAGGGGTGTCTGCCCCACCGCTACCGCCGCCTGTGGCGGCGACTGCCACCGGGGCCGCCCCCGCGCCCCCCTCGTCGGCGCCACCGCAGACCCAGCCCCCGACCGTGACTACCGCCCCCCTGCGGGCACAGACTGTGCTGCGAGAGCCCTTGCCGCGATGCCGGCCCGTGTACGGGTCGGTCAGCTGTTCTTACTTGGTGTACCTGCCGGCGGCCTCGGCGGTGCGAAGTCGGTGATCGCCGCGAATGCCCCCGCGGGCGTGTTTCTCACGGGACGCAGCACCGCAGAAGCGGCAGCGATCACCGCGTTCAGTGCGGAGGTCCAGCGTGTCGGAACTGCGGCCAGCGGCGGCGTAGCTCTGTTCGTGGCCACCGATCAGGAGGGCGGCCAAGTGCAGGTGCTGTCCGGGCCGGGCTTCTCCATCATTCCTTCCGCTGTTGTGCAGGGAGGGTGGTCGCCCAGCAAGCTGCAGACCGCTGCGACCGGATGGGGGCAACAGTTGCGCGCCGCCGGGATCAACGTGGACCTTGCACCGGTCAGCGACGTGCTGTCCCCAGCGTTGGGGACAGCGAACGCCCCCATCGGCCGGTATGGCCGTGCCTATGGCACCGATCCGCAGACCGTGGCTGAGCATGTTGCCGCCTTCGTCCGTGGCATGAACACGGCGGGGGTGATCAGCACCGTGAAGCATTTTCCCGGACTCGGCCGGGTGCGGGGCAACACTGATGACACCAGCGGCGTCACCGACGGCCAGACGACCCCGAACGACCCGGACCTGCAGCCCTTCGCCGCCGGCGCGGGCGCGGGGGCGTCCTGGTTGATGATCTCCTCCGCGATCTACACCCAGATCGACGCCCACAGCCCAGCCGTTTTCTCTCCAACCATCATCCAGGGCTTCGCCCGGAACCGGCTCGGCTTCGGTGGACTCATCGTGTCCGACGACCTCGGAGCGGCGGTGCAGGTCGCCTACCTCGATCCCGGTACCCGAGCCGTCCGCTTCCTCGGTGCAGGCGGCAACGTGGTCCTCACCGCCGACCCGAACACCCTCGCCCCGATGATCAACGCCGTCATGAACGCCACAACCAATCCCACCTTCGCCGCACAAGTCGCCACCGCGGAAATGCGGGTGCTGGAAGCGAAAGCGGCCGCCGGGCTCCTGCCCTGCGCACACCATTGAGCCACCGCTGCTGCTCCGAGCCGCGAACTGCGGGGAATCGTCTTCGTGTCAGCAGAGCGCCTCGGCAAGGTTGTGCCTGAGCCATCGAAACGTGGGCGTTTCAACAATTCGGTCGAAGACTGCCTCTGGCGCGGCCATCTCGCGGAGAAGGCAGAACACGAACAGCCAGTACGCCCCGTCGGCCACCAGCAGGGTGGGGGCCGCCTCGAAGCCGCCCGGACCCGAGCCGTCGCCGATATTGTTGCGCTCCCCGGTGGCCACCTGCGCCCACTGGGGAACATCGATGAGCCAGCTGTGCGCGTTGTAGGGAAACGAGGCGAGTGTCCCATTTCCTTGGAAGTGGGACGGTGCGCCCACCGGTCGCCCGAGCGGTCCACACGGCGGCGAATAGTGTCCCAGAGGTTAACCCCAGAAGGTTGTCCCGGAATCGTTGTACATTCACAATCTTCGGTACACTTCACGGATGGAACTGGGATATGCGCGGGTGTCGACGGCCAAGCAAGACCTCGACCGTCAGGTCGACGCCCTCACCGCGGTGGGCATCCCCAGTGAGCGCATCTACCTCGACAAGAAATCCGGCGCCACCACCGACCGTCCCGGGCTGCATGCGGCATTGGAGTACGCCCGCAACGGTGACGTGATTGTGGTGCACACGCTTGACCGGCTCGGGCGCACGGTGCGGGACACCCTGAACCTGATCCACGACCTGGCCGAGCGGGGAGTGGGTGTTCGCAATTTGGCGGATTCCATTCGCGTGGACTCCACCAACCCCAACGATCCGATGGCGCAGCTCGCCGTGGTCCTGCTCGCCCTGTTCGGGCAGATGGAGCGCACCTACATGATGGAACGCGCAGCGCACGCCCGCGCCGTGGCCACAGCCAAAGGCCGGCGCGTCGGACGCCCGATCATCGTCGACGCCACACAACTCGAATACGCGGCGCATCTGAGGGACGCCGGGCACACCATCGCCGAGATCGTCAGCAAGACCGGTGTCACCCGCTCCAGCCTCTACCGTCATCTCCCGCCCCGAGCGCCAGTGCCGGTCACCGCCGCCAACGCACCCGCGACAGCGCATCCCGACGGGAAGCGGTAAGGGAAACCCGCCCCAGCACCGCCAACAGATGAAACATCACGCCGGACAGTGCGCCAAATTCCGTTCGCACGAATTCTTGGTTTTTCCCGTAATGGGTTATCCATTTCACTGCCGGACTCACAGTAAAATCATGATGTGCCGTCGCGTGGTCTGCACTATCCGGGCTCGTACGCCGAGTTGAGGGCGTGGTTCCCCGACGATGAGGCGTGCATGGACTACCTGGACTGGCTGCGGTGGCCGGCGGGGCCGGTGTGTCCGCGCTGCCAGCGCGTGGCGACGAGCGTCGCACATGGACGGGTGTGGCGCTGTAGCGGCTGTGACAAGCGGGTCTCGCGTACTGCGGGGACGATCTTTCAGGACACGCGTACGCCGTTGACGGTGTGGTTCGCCGCGGCCTGGTACATGACGGCCGATCCAGGCGGGGTGTCGGCGTTGACGATGCAGAAGTTGCTCGGGCTGGGGTCCTACCAGACGGCGTGGACGATGTTGCACCGCTACCGGACGGCGATGGTGCGCCCCGGCCGGGAGGTACTTACTGGGCGGGTGGAGGTCGACGAGACCTTCATCGGCGGCGAAAAGCCGGGCGTGCGTGGACGAGGCGCGCTGGGCAAGATCCTGGTGGTGATTGCGGTAGAACTGTACGAGCCGCGCGGCTACGGCCGGGCCAGGATGAGTGTGATCTCAAATGCCGAGGCAAAGACGCTGCGGCAGTTCATGATCAGCACCATCGAGCCCGGCTCTACCGTGGTGAGCGACGGCTGGTCGGCCTACCCGAAGGCGTGCCGGGACTGGTTCGTCCACGAGCCGCGGCCGGTATCCGGGTCCGGGCACGATGCCCACGAACTGCTGCCCGCGGTGCATCGTGTCGCCTCACTGTGCAAGCGGTGGCTGATGGGCACCCACCAGGGACGCGTCGACGCAGAGCACATGCAGTCCTACCTGGAAGAGTTCTGCTTCCGCTTCAACCGCCGCCACTCCCGGGCCCGAGGGCTGCTGTTCTATCGGCTGCTGCAGTACGCGGCCGCAGCGCCACCGGTGACCTACAGGCGGCTCGTGGCCAATCCATCGCCCAAGGCGATCAAGCCGCCGGGCCTGAAGGGGCCACGATCACGGCTTGGCAGCCTCGCCCAACCGCCCGAGGACCGGCCCTGGCGCGCCACCACCAGCCTCGAATAGATCAACGACAACACCGGCGCCTGCAGTGAAATGGATAACCCACTTCCCGTAAACCCAATTGGTGCATATTATCCAGGGGTACCTTTAATTGTTCACGACGCTAGATCGGTGGCCCGGCCACACGGTAGTGCCCGCGCACGGGTGAAGAGGACAGTGACATTAAGACAGTGACAGATGTAGCAGGTGGGCAGGCTGGCACCGGAGTGACCAGATGTTCTTCACCTGCCCGGGCCAGCGCCGCGAGATAAGTGATGCTCCGCCGTGTGTTTACCAGCGGGGTAAATCGCCGCACTTCGAGGACCCGATTCGGGCCCGCTGCTCTTGCTGGCCATGCGCACGGTGCCGGCCACGAGGGGAGAGTGCGCTCTCCCGGAGGATCAGCCTGCATGTCGCTGAATCACCGAAACGAACGCGTTGGGACTGGAGTTCCCGTCGACTACGTGAATGGTTTGGGTGGACGGATCAACGGCCAACCCGCCGAGGTTAACGCCGACGGGGATGACGTGGGTGACAGTGTTCGTCGCGGTGTCGATCACCAAGACAAACCCGCTGTTGGAGTAGTCGGAGCTGGCGACGTAGACGGTGTGGGTGTTCGGATCAACGGCCACCTCACCGGGGAAAGTGAAGGCGGGGATGGTGGGGTGACGGTGTTCGTGGTGGTGTCGATCACCGAGACGGTTCCGTGAAGGTTGTCGTTGGGGTAGTCGGAGCCGGTGACGTACACGGTCGCGCGGAGAAGAGACCTTGATCGACTCCGCGGGCCTGCTTGCCTGAGGAGACACCCCCGCTCGCGCGGGGAAGAGTCGCAGCGCGCCCTGGTGACTCTGATGCCCAGGGAGACACCCCCGCTCGCGCGGGGAAGAGGTGTTGTGCCAACGCCGTTCGGTCACAGCGTCGGAGACACCCCCGCTCGCGCGGGGAAGAGCCGATGGTGTTGGGCAGGATGATCGGCAACTGGGAGACACCCCCGCTCGCGCGGGGAAGAGGCCGCCGGGGTGATGGTGGTGAACCTGTACCTGGAGACACCCCCGCTCGCGCGGGGAAGAGGTGCCTGAGCGACAACGACGCCTACCCCCCCGAGGAGACACCCCCGCTCGCGCGGGGAAGAGATCGGGACCGCCCTGCTCGCCCTGTCCTCCGCGGAGACACCCCCGCTCGCGCGGGGAAGAGGGATTGGGCGGGTTACCCGGCCCGCCCCGCCAAGGAGACACCCCCGCTCGCGCGGGGAAGAGTTGTTGATCAGGAACTGTGCGGCCGCCTGCTGGGAGACACCCCCGCTCGCGCGGGGAAGAGCACCAACCAGGACACCAACACCCCTTACCCGCAGGAGACACCCCCGCTCGCGCGGGGAAGAGAGAAACCCCGCCGCCTTGAGCTGTTGGGCCAGGGAGACACCCCCGCTCGCGCGGGGAAGAGGCTAAATGACCTGGGAGTTTGTCTGGAGCGCGACGAGTTCGAGCCCGTCTTCGTCGCAGATTCGACGGTCGGTAAGGCCTGTGGTTTGCACTGAGTATCCTGCTTCGCGACTCGGGTCTGATGTCACCATGACCACGCTACCTAGTTCGGCGGCTTCGACGCATCTCCGCCAGATGCCCGATGCGACACGTGGGGAGACGTTCCCGACGAACACCCCGGGCCTTGGCTCGAGCATGAATCGGCCCACGTATCCGCGTACGTGTTCGGGTACTGCGGAGGTGACCACGGTCGCGAACATCAGTCGACTTGGGTCGTATCTACTTCGGGGGCGTAGTTCGTGTGTCCTGGCACATGTCCGCCCTCACCCATCAACTGGTCCCCATGATCTGTTTCATCGAGGTGGGCGGCGAGGATTTCGCAGAGCAGTGCGACCATGGCGGGCAGCAGTCGTCGCCTATGTATCTGTGCCCGGATGTCCTTGCGGACTGCTTGCGCCGGGTCAGTTTGGCTCGCTGCCCGGAACGCCGCGGGAATACTGATCGTCGTCTTATAGACATCGGCCAGGTCGAACAGCAGTGCTCGGGCGTTGCCGCGGTGGATGATGCCCAGTGCCGGATTCACAGCGAGGGTCGCGCACGCCGACGCGGCGCACCCGTAAAGAATCCCGTTGGCCACGTTCAGTGATGTGTTGACTGGGTCGTCTGCGGTTGGGTCTCTTTTGAAGTATCTCTGGCCGGCGTTCCGAGCGCATGTTTGGTATGCGTCGCGGACCATCCGTCCCTCGAGTCCGCGCATCGCGTTGAGCGTGATGGCGGCCCCGGTTGGAAAGGCCGGAAATCGAGTCAGGTACAGATGGTGGGCTGCGTTGAGGAGACTCGTATCGCTGGCCCACATGCGCGCCTGGGCTTGGGCCCAACGGACGAGGTGAGGGGCACCGCGGAGGCGTACGCGGGTACACCGCCCCCGCCGGTGAACATGACGGTTGCCCCGGAGTTGGCCATCGATGTCATCGCTGGCTGGGTCACCGATGTCCCTGGACCGAGCATCACCACGCAGATCCCTCCCACTGGGATCTGGACATGCTCCTTGTCGGGGCCGTTCGGTGAGCGTTGTCCGTCGATGCCGGGCTCGCCTTCACGGATGGCCCACACGCCCGTGCGGTCCTGCACAACCTGAGCGTGTTCGAGGTATAGGTAGGAGACACGGTCCTCTAGCCGCACCTGGTCCACGACGGGGATGCGGCTGAAAGCGCGAGCGTTGTCCGAGTAGCCCATGGCGGTTACCAGATCGGGCTGACGGTCAGCAGTCCGCAGCCATATGCCTTGGCGCGACCAACGCCGTCGACTACCAGGGTCAGCAGACGGTCGGGGTCGCCCACCTTTGCCACGCCGTCGATGGTGTCGACCTGTAGGGCGCTGGCCGAGCCCGGTTTAGGCCCCTTCCGGTCGGTGCCGTACACGGACCTTGCGGAGGCGAGAATCGTCGCCTCGGTCAATGCGCCAGTGAGCTTGCCGACCAGCCACTGGTCAACCTGGTCTGGGGGCAGTGGGGCGTCGCGGTGCTTGCCGTCGGAGCGCCGCCGCCGCATCACGGTGTTGACGGCGACGCGGAACCGGACTGCGGTCCCGGGACTCATTGCGGTCCCGCAGTGGACGGCCTTGATCTTGGTTGACGCCGGGGGGGTGGTTGGTGCCACAAGAGACTGGACTAGGACGACCCGCCCCGTTGCGGTTTCATCCACCCGGAACAGGATCTTGGAGGTGGCGCGCCGTTCCTGCTCCCCTCCTGGCAGGTCAGCGGGGAACATCGCCATGACGGCCCGGTGCAGCCCGCGTGGGTCATCCCAGTCCGGTACGTCTAGTAGCCCAGCTGGCACTTGTGCCCAGTACATCAATGGGTCGCCGCCCACGTCGCGCAGACCTTGAGCGTGCTCGATCGTTAACGTGTCAGATGGTCGCTCGCCCATGACAGCACCCCTTCCTTGTTGGTTACCGGGACGGTGACGTAGGCACTTGCCCGGTTGCGGTCGCCGACGAGCTCAGCGACCGGCAGTTTCACGGTCGTCGTCTGGGTGGATGGGCCGTCTCGCACATCCCCCATTGGGATGCTGCCGGTGGGTGCTTCGCTGAGCAGTTCGACCCGGCCGAGCTCGGACGTGCCAAGGTGGAACGGGAACGCGGGTGGATACGCCTTGCGGCCCAGGTACGGCACGAACCGTGGTGCTCGGGTGGCGGACACCAGGTCGCTTAGGTGGGTGTCGTGCTCTATGGCGACCATGAAGACCGCATCGGCGAGGAACCGGCGGCGGGTGACTGCCGCCTGCCCACCGGCCCACGTGTCCCCTTTCCCGTCGCGGACAAACACCTGGCCAGCGCCTCCTTTGGGCGTCTTCTTCAGGATCGACAGGGCCCGCAGGCGCGTGTAGTGCTCCTGCTGGTGCTCGGGTATGGGGTTGACCGTGTGGTAGTCCTCGCCGGGTTCGCCGGCGCGGTCCACCCGCACTGTCACCCGGGTCCCGTCCAGCCACGCCGGCGACCCTCCTCGGGGAGCTCCCAGGCAGGCCGCGAGCAACCCCAGGGTTCCGGACCGGGTCGGGACCAACTCGGTCCCGATCCGGTCCACGAACAGGCTGGGACCGCCCCAGGACTGTGCGGGGCCGGCGAACCGCAGCAGGAGAGTTTTCACGGCTTCAACCATTTGATGATGTGTTCGATAATGTCGCCGGCAGTCACGACGTCGACCTCGAACGCGTCCAGGTCGCCGGCGGTACCAGCCACCATTGCCTGGCCGAACACGGCGGGGTCGAATCGCATCGCCGCACGGCGTTCGGCAGCCAACCGGGCAACTGAGGGGGCCTTGTAACCACCGCTGGTCCCCTGGTCCGGGCTGACGGGGGTGCCGAACTCGTACGCCGCGCGGTAGCTCTGCTCCTCCAGGAGTACAGCCAGGGGCTTGGTCTGGGCCGAGGCGGAGTTCTTCTTGCCCGTTGGTAGTGCGTAGATGATGCAGCGGAGCAGGGACCTCAGCCGGTCGTCTGCGTCACGGGAGTTCGCCCCCGACCAGGACCGGATCAGCTGCTCACGGTCGATAGTGACGGAACGGTAGTAGACGCCGCTGGTGAAGTTCGCCGTGCCGATGTGGGACGCTCCGACGCCGCCCTCGGGGTTGTACTGCTCCTGCAGGTCGTCCACAGTCGTGAAGTAATCGGTCTCGATGACGACCCTGTGCGTGGTGGTCGCGGGGCTAACCGCGATCGCGGCCTCAGTCTGACGATCGCTGGCGTTAGCGAACATGCGACCGAACGCAGCGATGGCCAGGGACCCAACCTGGTGGTCTACTCCGACAGGGTGCTGGTCGGTGACCTTGGTCGAGCCGCTCTCGACTTTGATCCACTGCGACAGGTCGCTATCCAGTGCCGCTCGGGCAATGGTGTCGAGCTCGTCGCCGGACAGCCACACGTTCGTGGCAGCCGAACCGTCGTCGTCATCGAAGTCTGCAGACGCCGTGGCGTCGTCGATCGCAGACTTCTTTGCCTTGGTTTCTTTTGCTTCTTTGGCTGGTTTGGAGGCGACCAGGTGCAGAATGACCGGCTCGATGTCCTTGCGGAGCTTGACGCGGTCGACCTTGAGGTTGTTCGCGCCGGCTAGGGCGGTGACGCGGGCCAGGACCTCGTCGACGCCGTACTTGGAGGACCGGAATGACTTGTCGGTGATGACGTCGTCCTCGTAGGCGACGCGGGCGGCACGCTTGAGTGACTGCGACGAGAGCATCGCCCGCTCCACCCCACCTTGCTTGAGGCGCTTCGGGCGACCGTTCGCGTCACGGTTCATGTTGTGCCACGGCAGGGCGTTGAGCAGGTGCAGGGTCAGGTACTGAGAGGTCATCAGGCTGCCTTCCGCGGCGAGTCAGCGGCGCCGTAGTAGTCGGAAAGAACACGGTTGCGGGTGCGAACCGAGTTGTCAGTCAGGCCATCGCCCCAGAAGTACAGGGTGTTGGCGAGGTCGAAGAAGTTGACGCTGATCCGCTCGGAGTTGGCGAACGACAGCAGCGCTGAGACGGTGTCCACGGCGGAGTCGAAGTCCATCTCGGGCAGCAACCCCAGACGGTTGGCCACCGAGTCGCGTTTGGCCGGCGTGGCCGACGGAAGCTTTCCGGTGCGTTGACGGGTCAGCTCCCGCAGCGCGTGCCCGAGCCGGTATGGGACCGTGCCGTCCTGGCCCTTGGCCGGGCGGGAGTCCTTCTGCGGGCAGTGGTCGTTGATCGCGGTGATGGCGGCCGCGCGCACGATCGCGTCGCGTTGCTGAAGGCTGGGGCACTCCGACATAAGCGGGCCAAGGTGGGGGACCGCGTAGTGCTCTCCGACGATGTCGATGCCTTGGCGGAGTTCGTTGCGTTTCCATGCCAGGTCCGGGCGGTCGCGGGTCTGTAGCGCCTCGGAGACGGCGCGCACCCACACCGGGCTCGGCTTGTCGGGGGTAGGCGTGTCGGTCACGAGGTCCCTTCCTTGGTACTTGTGCTTGTTGGTTCCGGAGGTATGGCGGGTGCATGTTGGGTCATCTGGGAGCCCTGGCGAGGTCCAGAAACACGCGGCTGCGGGCCTGGATGATGGATGCCCCCAGGGCAGGCCCGGCGAACGGGGTGACGATTTCGTCGAAGGCTTTCAGCGCGGCGTCGTGTACCGCCTCGAGCACGTCGGGGGCCATCTCTTTGCCGTTGGCGGCGTCCTTGACCGCTCGCGTGCAGGCGGCGTCGGCGAGGACGTAGAAGTGGTCTTTGAGGTCGCTGCGGGTGTGGACCAGTTCGGAGAGGATTGACCCCTTGGACAGCTGGCGGCACAAGATGCCGGCGATCTTTTCGACCTGCTTGGCAACTGACAGGACGGCCTTGGCCTCCTCCGGGCTCAGGGTGAAGTCCGCGGACTGCTCCGGGGTGCGCCCCACCCAGGCCGCCGAGGTGTAGACGAGGGCGGTGGGGTTCTTGGTCTTGGTGTGGCAGAACTCCAGTGCCCACTGCCCGCCGCGCCGGCTCGGGGCCAGGACCACTTCGGCGACCCGTTGATTTAGCAGGTCGGCGGCGCCGGCTTCGTACCACGCGGACAGGTTGCGCAGCGTGGCCAGGTCCGGGGACATGTGCCTCAAGCTGTCCTTCTTAGCGACAGCCATCGTCCCAGCTTGGTCCGACGACCGGAGTTTGTCGGCGAGCGCGGTGATGGCGAGCTTCTTCGACTCATCGGCCACCCCGAGTTCCTTGGCGATCTTCACGCACTCCGCTTTGGCGTCCAGCCGCAGCCCTTCTGGGCTGGTCCCGTCGGGGTACTGCAGCACGAAACGTTCCTTGGCTTTCGCATCCTTGGCGGCCCGGGTCAGCGGCGCCGGTACGCCATTGGGTTGACGGGGGGACCCGCCTGTGATGCACAGCGCCGGCAGACCCGTGCTGGCATCGGCCCAGATGATCACCGTGTTAGGTGAGTAGGATCCCCACCACAGCGGTGTCGACCCGGTGGTGAAGCTCTCGTAGCTGGCCCCGGAAATGGATCCGTCCCGGTCTGCCCACGCGGGCAGGTCGGCGCCTTCGGTCCAGACGCGCGGGGTGTTGGCCAGCAGGGTGTGGGCCAGGCTTGGTCCTCGCCAGAACAGGTGGAGCCCGTTGCCTGCGTTGCCGCACAGCGCGCCGGCCTGCTTGCGACCTGCGATGTCGACGTTGTTCGTCCCGGAGAAGTACCAGAAGGTGATGAGCAGGACAGCCAGTTGGGCCCAGTCGACCTGCCCGTCGGGCCGTTCGTTGAGCTGGCCCCGGAAATGCCATGCCTGGACGGTGGGGTTGGGCCTGTCCAGGGACAGCGAGGTCACCGGCGCGGTGTTGAACTCGGTGGCTTCCCCGGTGGAGGCGTCCTGCATGAACGGGTCAGCCAGGGCCGCGAGGTCCAGGTGGCCAGCCACCGACGACAGGGCGGTCTCGACCGCTTGAGCGCCGAACTGGGTGGCTGCGCGTGGGTCCCAGCCCGGACCGGCGGCGCGAACCACCAGGGCGGTAACCGTTGTCAGGAACCGGGTGATCGCTTCGTGTTCGAGGGGGCTGCTGGCCGCGATCTCGGTGAGCTCGTGGGCGCCCAGGAACATCTCGCGGAGCCCGACTCTGGTCGCGGTGCCGTCCCGCAGCCGTACCGGGATCCAGGGCAGGTCGATGAGGTCCGTGGTAGATGTGGACGTCATGGCGGGTCCTCCTGGACTAGGCCGGTTGCAGGTGAGTAGGTCAGGGCGCGCAGGTGTCCCACCTCTACGGGTCTCATCCTTGACAGCAACGAAGCCCGCGGCCGCCATGTGGCGGTGGTCATGGTGTGAGCTTCGCGCAGCTGCCGGTAGACGCTGCCGCCCGCCGGGATGGAAGCGCGTAGAGCCTCACGTAGGAGCCGTTCATCCGTTGTGCCCGCAAGCATGGGCAAACCGTGACGCCATGCGTAGGGGGTTGCCCCGGTGGGGTCCAGCAGGATGAAGGTGTCGGTGACGATATCGGTGAACCGGGTGGCCGTCTCGACGTCTTCGTCGCGGGACGTCATCACAGTTAGGTGCGTGTAGCTGGGGCGGGCCAGGTACTCACTCATCGGCAGAACCACGCGATCCGCTGCGGTGATCCTCTTCATCATGTCGGCGATCTCGGCTCCGGCGTCGGGGGCGATGTTGCCGCTGACGTCCAGCGCGTCCTGCCAGGAGAACGCGGCCTCGTCGACGAAGACCTGCACACCCTCGGGGACGGCCAGGAACGGCCGGGACCGAACCGCCTTCAGGGTGCGTTGCTGCTCTCCCGGGAGGTACGGTGCCTGCTTCAGGTTCGCAAGACCCTCGGTCTGGGTGCCCGCGGCCACGACATGCAGAGTGCGCCCAGCCACCCCTGGCAGGCGGGTGGCCCGGCGTGGGTCGTTCTGTCGCCAGAGCCGGCCCGCACGCTGGACCAGCGACGGGGCGGGAGCCAAGTCGCTGCTCATCAGGTCGAAATCGACGTCCAGGGACGCCTCGATGACCTGGGTGCCGACGACGATCAGACCCTGCCCCAGACCGCGACCCCTGGCGTCGTCGCGCTTACCGATCCGTTCGGTCAAAGATGCCGATACCTCGTTGCGGTGACCGGCCAGCATGCGGGAGTGCAGGACAAGGACCTCATGGCCCAGCCCCTGCAGACGCTCGGCGACCTCCACGCAACGCCCAACCGTGTTCACCACGACACCAATACGCGCCTGGGGGTATGAGCGGGCCATAGTTTCGACCCAGGCGACGTGCTCATCCACCTGAGAGGTGACCAAGTGCGGGTCGAGCCCCAACTCGTAGCTGAAACGAGCCTTGGGCAGACCCGATTCACGCACTACTCCCGGCTCCACAAGGGTGTGGGACGGGAACCGCGCCTGCCCCGCCTCGATCTGTGGGTGGGCCGGGCTGTATGCGGTGACGAACATGTTCCGCTGCCACGTCGGCAAGGTCGCCGACAGCAACGTCACCCGTGTCCCGGTCCAGCCCCACCAGGTTAGCAGCCCACTGAGGATCTTCGACTGGTACTGGTCGTAGGTATGGACCTCGTCCAAGACGATGTGCCGGTTCGCGGTAGCCAACAGTCGCATCGCCGACCACCGCTGCCGGATGCCCGCGGCAAGCACCTGATCGCAGGTAGAGACCGTCACCGGCGCCAGCAGGGACATCAAACGGCCGGACAACCACTCCGAAGGGCTGAGCCCGTCATGGTCTTCACATGACGTTTCCACGTCGACCTGTGGTGGGGCGTAGAACTCGTTGAGGGCGGCGTACCCGTGGGAAAGTCTCGCCCGGTTGTCGGTGCCCTCAAACGCGCCACGGACCCGCTCCATCATCGCGTCCGCGGTAGAGCGAGTCGGCAACGCGAAGATCAAGCCCTCAGTAGAGCTGACGCCATGGCGCAGCAACGCGGCCTCGGTCTTGCCGTCGCCGGTGGGGCAGGTGACGACCCATAGCCCTTCGGTGATCTGCTCAGCAGCCACCTGCAACGGAGAGGGCGCGCCGGCGTGTTCGTCCAGGACCTGAGCCCTGGGATCGGCCATCGGTTTGTAGGTGGAGAACGTCTGGGGCAGACGACCTTGCAGCCACGTCGTGCGCTCCGTCAGCCAGCGGGCGGGGTCAGTGGCCGGGTTCAAGCCGGATGCTTGCAGAGCCAAGCCTGCGCGCACCGAGACGATGTCGGAAGCGAACCAGTCAGCCAACGAAGTGAGGCCAGACGCCAGGATGAGCGCGACTGAGCTTTTGCCCACCAATGCCGGTGGCAGGGCGTCGAGACCGACCGCCTGCTTCAAGGCGTCGATATGGGCCGCCTGCTGGGTCCCCCAACGCCCGGCGCAGAGCCCGCTCACGACCTCGTCGATGATCGCCTGGTCGTCGTCGTAGTTATGCATGCGGCCGTGGTGCCCGCCGGCGACCGCCTGCGGCCACGACTTGGCGGGGTCATCCCAATCTTCCGGTACCAGCCCCAGCGCGCGACGGGCGACGACCTCATGGCGGCGGGCGCACGTTCTCGCCTGGTCGAACACGACCTCTGAGGGGCCCGCACCGTCTTCGTACCCGGCCTCATGCAGAGCCTGGCGGAATGGGTCGACCCATTCCTTGATACGGGTGGACATGGTCTGGCCTTGGAAGACCGGGTTGGCCTTACCAATGTCGTGAAGCCCAGCCACGAGTGCGAACCGGCTCCGAGCCAGTTCCTCATCCCCAGGGGCGATTGCCTCCGTGAGCAGGTCGCGCAGGCCGGGGCGCAACCAGATACGCCACAGGACGCTCGCCGCGGCCACCGTGTCCAGCAAGTGGCACAGCAAGGGATACGGCTCAGGTAGATTGGCGCGCTTGGACCACAGCGCCAGGTCAGGACCATCGATGTCCGTGGTGAGGTCGGGTCTCATACTGCAGCTCGCAGCAGGACTCGACCCATCAACTGGTCGCCCGGCGGCGACATGCCAACCGCCATCACCGGGCCACTCGTCCAGGTGGACCGCGGTCCCCCATCGACGCACCAGTGCCCCGTCTCAGTCATCACAGGCGCAACGTACTGATTGGTACCGACAACGAACTCGCTGGTACCGACAACGCAACCTGGAAGCCCGGTGCCGAGATCACCCTCACCCGCACCTACGGCGCCACAGCGGTATTCCAGGTAAGCCGGGTATCAACACTCCCCAAGGACGCATTCCCCACCAACACCGTTTACGGCAACCTCGACTATCCCGGACTCCGCTTCATCACCCGCGGCGGATCCTTCGGCCACACAACTACGTCGACAACATCATCGCCTTCGCCAACTCATCGAAACCCGAACCAACCTGACCCCGAACCGCACACACCCCACCAGCAACTTCCTCGCTCACGGCTGCTGTGGTCTGGTGGGCTCTCCCCGGACAGTGACTTTCGCCTGAGTTACGCGGCGAGTGAGGGTGGTTGCTGGTATTCGGTGGTGATTTCGTACAGTGTTCGGTAGCCGAGTGCGGAGTGGATTCTAGTCCGACTGTAGAACACTTCGATGTACTCGGCAATGGCGTGGCGTGCTGTGTCGTGAGTGGGAAACACTGTTCGGTGGACGAGTTCATTCAACCGAGGCGGCAGAGCCGACACCTCGGCCTTGCGCCGGGCCCACAGCTCCGCGCTGATGCTGATGGCCACGGTGGCCCGCTTCCACCGGTCGAAGGCCGCCATGCCGCGCTGACGGCTTGTCGAAGGCGGGCCGAACAGCTGGTTCTCCCACGCGAGCGGTGCGCGGTCGGTGTCGGACATGGGGCGCTCCTCGATGCCGGACCCCGGACGATCGAAGCCCATCGTTGCCGCACCGGTCGGTGCGACCAGTTCTTCCTGCGGGAGCACCCCCGATGGGAAGGGTTGCCGGACAGCAAGCCGCAGGGCTGAACGCTGTCACTCGGGAACTGTGACAATCATAACGCGACCCGCCGACAGAAGTCGGGACATGCTTGCGACGGTTGTCTGCCGGAGGACTAGCGGGCGCCGCGGGCGGAGGTTTCTCCTGTGGCGGCTTCGACGACACTTATCAAGCCGTTTACCGAACGTAGTTGGTCGGGAGTGCTCACTGCTGCGTCGAGCAAAGCGGGTGAGGCTACGATAGTCGCGACGCATCGGGCTCGGGATATGGCGACGTTGAGCCGATGAAGGTCGTAGAGGAAGCTCACCCCACGTGGAGCGTCGTCGGCTGACGAGGACGCCATCGAGTAAATGACAATAGGCGCTTCTTGTCCCTGGAACTTGTCAACCGTCCCAACCCGAGCCCCGGTTGGCAGCGCCGCGCGCAGGCGCCCAACCTGCGCGTTGTACGGTGCCACGACCAGTACATCCTTCACTCCGATGGTGTGCGGGACACCCTCAGCGTCGACCCATTCCGAGCCAACCAATTCACGTAGGCAGCGTTGGACGACGAGCACCTCTTCGGACGAGGCGGCATCATTGCCTGTGTGGTGAACGGGGACCCAACGCACTCCGGCACCCGCCCACGGTTCTGGGGCGCGCAGCAGATGCCTCACCGTTGCCGGCGCCGACTTCAACCGGCCTTCATACATCAAGTTCGACACCACGCGAGTGAGGTCAGGGTGCATACGCCACGTCTGATCCAGAAAGATTCCTTGGTCGGCTGAAATGGTGGCTGCACCGTCGAGCATGTGCTCCAATGCCGATATCCCAGAGCCCTCCGGGTGCTGAGCTTGCGTTGGCTGTGCGAGCTGCTGGGGGTCTCCGAGTAGAACCAATCCCCGCGCGCACCGGGAGACGGCGACTGCGTTAGCCAGGGAGAACTGACTGGCCTCGTCGATAACCAACACGTCGACGGACGCGGTGAGATCTTCGCGAGCCCAGAGCCAGGCAGATCCGCCCACGAGGGAGTGGGTTCCAGTGTCGAGAGCGTCGACGACCTCGGGGTTTGACGTGGTGCCATCGACCCCGGGGGCACCGCAGTGGTCACTACCCTCGCACTTCTGCAGCGCGGGTCGCCCGACGGCTCGAAGCAAGTTTCCGATAACGGCATGGGACTGAGCCGTGACACCAACTCGTAGACCATCGTCCAGTAGCGCCCGGATGAGTTGCGCACCGACTGTCGTCTTCCCGGACCCGGGCGGACCTTGAACGGCCAACACCGCATCCTTGAGGCGACGACCCACCCGCACCGCCTGATCTTGTGGGGGTTCTGCTCGTCGGGCCGCGAGGTGTGCAGGCACCGTGCGCTCCAGCAGGTGACGCGCCAGAGGTGATCTTCCGGCGAGCATGTCTTGAGCAGTTCGTTGGAGCGACAGTTGGAGCTGCGTGACGTTCATGGGTTGCGTCGGTCCAAGGCCACGGGGGCGAGGCGGCTGTTTGGTGTTGCTGACTTTCAGGTCTATCCACCCGGAGGCGGCGTCCACGGCAACAATTTCACCTAGCCCCTTGTGGGTGTCAACGTCTACAGCATTGCCCTTTACTTTGGTGTCCTGCGGCGGGAAGGGGTACCGCCAAACTGTTGAGCGGGCCGGTTTGGGCAGGGGACCACGGGAAACGGGTGCACTGAGTTCGCCCAAGGCAGCGCTGTCTTGCACGAGTTGGTCATCGCTGAGCTCGCCGACCCGATAGAAGTCCCACCATTGCGGCTTGCTCTCGCGACGGTGCCACCCGACGAGGCCGCCGAGCAACCGGTTCCCACTGCGCTGCAGCTGGTCGACCACCGTGGCTTCCTGCTCCTCGGCCGCGGTGAGGGCGTCTGACGCTATTCCGTCACCGAGGGCAGGACGCGGTTGCGCGCCATGGGCGCGTTCAAGCTCAGTTCTGCGCTCTTCCAACCACCCGTGGAGGTCATGTGTGGAGCGAACGTCGTCGCGGTTGTAGGCCGCGATGTTGTCCAGGATCTGCGCGTCCGGTTCGGCGAGCCACCGCTCGTAGGCGACGACGGAGGCCAGGGCGTCAGCAACATCGTCAGGCTGGTCCCCGGAACCGCGGATGCCACCCCAGTAGAAGGCCTCCAACTTCTTGATGGAGTAGCTGCCCTTGCTGATCCGCAACCCTTGGCGGACCACACCGTAAAGGTCGACCAGGGTTTCTCCGCGCAGCAGTCGATCAAATTGCTGTTCACCGACGCCATGGCGTTGGGTCAGCCGCGCCAGCGCTGAGCGCTCGTAAGGGGCGTAATGATAAATGTGCATCGCCGGGTCGTCGTCGAGTCGAGCAACCAGGTCGGTGAGCAGGTCGGCGGTGAGCCGGCGTTCCTCGTCATGGGAGTGCGCCCAGTAGGTCGTGAACTGGCCCTGCCGATCCCACAGCCCAGCGAGGTATTCCCTACCAGCGCCACCATCGGCGTATGGGTCACCCTCGAAGTCCAGATACACATCCGCTGGGCTAGGCGCGGGTAGACGTAATAGTCCAAGTCCCGGATCGGGCGTGAGGATCTCATAGTGCGGCTGCTTGGTATGCCGTTCCCGGATCTGCAGTGCGGCCTGCGCCTGCAGCCGAATCCGGCTCGACTGCCCGATCGCGGCGGGTAAGAGTTCGGGGTTGGCGCCGGCGAGTTGCGCGAGGGTGGTAATGCCGCTCTCTTCCAGGGCGTGGCGATGGTCTGTCCGCATGAACGCGACGAGCGACAGGTGGTCTTGGGCACGCCACTGCGCTTCGCAGCGGGGGGACCATCGACACTGCGCACAGTGACCGACCGGCTCGGGATGGGTCATCGTGGGTTGCTCCAGTACCGCCCGCAGCTGGCGGGTCGCGCGTTGGGCGTAGGCCGCGGCGTCTTCATACCGGTAACGATGTTCTTCTCCATCACCGCTGACGACCGTCAACCACACGGGTGGGCGCCCCTGTAACCGTTGCAGGTGGTCGCCGTAGTCGGCCATCTGCAGCAGTGCCGCGACCTTCAATTTGCGCGCGAGCTTGGTATCAGCCACGTCATAGAAGAAGTCCCCCAGGTGACTCGCGCCCTCAGCGCGGAGCAGGAAATCGGCGTGCCCGCGATGTCCGCCATGGAGGAACGTTGCCTGATAGATGACCTCAGCACCGGCGTTCATCGCCTCGTTGGTCAGACGCACTCGCCCCGCCAGGTCTGCGCCGTCTGGGATCTCAATGACCGAGCGCCCGCCTGCTTTCAACTGCCCCAGGTAGGCCTTCTCATGGTCCAACCCGAGCCGAAAAATGAGCTCCAACGCATCGTCGGCTTGCTGCGGCGGGTGAACCTCGCCTCGCGAGGCCCGCAAGTCCAACGTCGTCAGATGCCCACAGGCCAACTGCTTAGTCAGGTCGGTAGGACTCAGTACTAAACCCTCGGAGTCGAAGTACACACCTCCAGAGTCCCACGTCAGGCAAGCGGTTCCACCCCCAAGTAGGGGCGTTATGTGCCGCAGCGAACGCTGCAGGGGCGGTGCCCATAGGGGGTGGGACGTCTACTGGGTGCAATGTCGGTTGGCCGCAGATGCTGGACGACTCAGTTGAGCGCTGGGAGTTCTCGTCCGCTGGCGCGATCAAGGAAGGAGGAGCTGGAGGTGACGTGCAGGGGCCACCCGGTCGGCCTGCGCGTACTCGGCGGATGCGGATGTTCGACGGGTCGCCGCCACGCCCACCATCGGCTGGCCCGTCATGTTGCCAGACCCGTGAAAGCGAGAGATTCCGCGGTGACGCAATGTGTAGGATCGAGTGCGCAATCACCGCCATCAGATAGTTTATTCGCATTGGGTGTTCACCTCAATCCAGCGTACCGGTTGTTCGTTAAATTCGAACTTACTTTTGGCTAATAATCACCTGACTTTCTTCTGGCTGGCTGTCAGCATGCCTCCCGGGCGTGCTTCTTAAGTGTCCACACGCCCCAGCGCGGGTGATTCGACGACTTCGATAGTCCATGTTCCACCAAATTTCGCGTCGAGAGCCGCGGCCAAAGCATGCGCTCCAGCGCAACGTGCGAAGTGTTGTGCCACTGCATTACTCATCGAAACGGTGACCGTTGACTTTTTGGATAGCTTGACAGGGACCATATTGCCCGTCAGAAACTTGGCATACGGGTTGCCTTGATCTGCTAGAGTTAAAACTGAGGGCCACCGAGCTTGTAGTTTCTTCACGGTTCGTGGGAGTGGATGCTTTGGCACTGCGGAGGGTAAGTCGATCAGCGATACTTCGTCCGAGCGGTTGCCGCCGGTCGGATCCTCTTCATCGGCACCGTTCTCGTTGTACTCGATTCTCGACGGGAGATGGTCCCGCCAGTTCTTCGGGGGTTCGTAGTAGAACTCGGCGAGGCGCGGGAAGTCGACCACCTCGTGCCCGAGCTCGCGGAGAGCGTTCTCGACGATCTCACGGTGTTCTACGTGGATGAATGGTGCGGGCTCGTAGTCGAACCCCCACCCGGTGTCGGGCTGCTCGAGCTCAGCCTGAAGATTGGGCAGGACGTAATCGAGCCAGGCTCGGCTATCGAACCGGGCCTCCGGGATCCACGAGTAGTTCTCACCGAAGTACTCTTGAGCGTCGAAGCCGTCCTCGTCCTCAAGTTCCGCGAACTTCCATCGCTGGCTCACGAGTTCGAAGGCGTTCGCGTCTGCATTGACGTCTTGCAGAGTGTTCGCGTCGCGGAGCGTGGTGTAAGTAGTCACGGCCGACACGACGGTGCCGAGGTCGATCGCCAGCAATGTCTCGCCGTTGTAGTCCTCACCCACCAGGATCACGGTCGTCTGCGGCCTTTTGCGCTCCACAATCATCTCCAGACGTGTCTCATGCGTTCAGCAAATCGAGGGCCATCCGACCACCGCATTGGCGGGCGGGGGCCGGCGTGACCGGATGCACGCCTAAAGGGTCCGCGATCGGTCCCGCTGTGATGCGTTGGGCGAGGTCGTGGGGCCATCAGGTGCACGAGTCCTCGGTGCGGACGCTCCATTCGTCGTCGACCTGCAACATGTCGTCACAGAGGTAGCTAAGCAGGCGGGATGCGAGGGTCATTGGGGTTATCCGGGCTCAGTGGTCCAGCTGGCCGATAAGGTCGTCGTCGCGGCGGATGGTGAACCCGAGCCGGGTGACCTCGGCGACGACCTCCGCCTCCGTTGCGGGGTCGATCACCAGCCTGGGGTTGCCCATGAGGCCCTCCACCTGCTCGCCGATCTGCAGGTCATCAGGCAGGACGTCGAGAGCCCAGGTTGCGCTGTTCGTCGGCCAGGTCTCGTACTCCGAGGGCTCGTAGCGTTCGGAGTCCTCGTGGTCGTCGAGGTCCTCCTCGTCCTCGGATGCGCCCGGCAGCGATAGGTGGGTCATGACCGCGGCCCGCGCGTCGCCATAGGTCCGTACCGACTCGAGCGTGTGGTAGTCGGCGGCCAGCGCCACCGCGAACGCCGTGGGCAGCAGGATCAGGTTGTCGTCCAGCACGCCGTAGACAAGATCGGTCTCGCTCACCTGGAAGCGCCACCCCCGTTTCGGACAGGTCACGAACATTTCCACACGATATTCACACTCGGCAAGTGAACACCACGGGCGGGCATCACCGGGAAGGGGAGAGCGAATGGACCACAACGATCTGTGGTGGCCCATCGGGGGCCAGCTCGCCGACCTCGCGCTGGTCGACTCTGCGCGGTGCCAATTGCGCCACGCCCGTGCGCATCCTGTTGCGCACTCTTCGAACGTCGCATCTGCTCATCTTTCAAACGGCGTTGACAGGGCCCGGTTCGGGCAAGTCGCGGTGTTCGCCTGGCGCGGACCCCAACGGGTCGGTCCTGGCCTGCACCTCCGGGCGTCGCAGCGAACTGGGCCGGGAGATGACCGAGTCCTGGCCTCTGTTCCAAGGTCAAGTCCAGGTCTCACGGAGCCGGAAGTTGACGGCCCCTACTGGACCCGACGTCATGTCGGCCGGCCGTCTGGGGGTACGGCCGTCCAACCTTTCGAGTCGGGAGGCAGGGCCCGCCAACTTTTGGGCGTCGGGCGGACCAATATCTTGTAGGTGCGTTCCGGGTCGGCCTCGGAGCTGTCGAGGAAATAACGTAGCGAAGATTCCGCTGCCTCCGGTGTGGGGTAGGAGACCGTGGAATCGACCGCGCGCCCGATGTCGTCGAAGATCGCGTATTCATGCTTGTTGTCGAACTCGATGCGGCGCACCGGTTGTTTTCCCATTTCGAGCCTCCGATTTGGTGGTCATGACCGTGCTACGTGTCGAGCGACAACGCGGGTGGACCCAGGACGAAGTCAGCCCCTGATCGGCCGATCAGCTTGGCGATACGGCCGCGCTTTGCGGCGATCTGCTCGACGACGTTAGGAACGTTGAGGTTGGTGGGTAGGTCGCAGCGGTGTTCCTCATGCGGTTCGCAGCGACACAGCTGCCCCCAGCTTCGTCGGTCGGCTTGGGAGGCGTATTGCGCGGGGAACGTTGCTTCCCAGCGTTTTTCGAGCGCCCACACCGTGTCGCGGGTCGCGAAGGAGACTTCGGTGACGTCCCACAGGTCGGGGATGGCCACGAGTGGGCTGGCCACCAGCGCCAGCTCGTTGAGGTAGTAGGTGCGACGCGCCAACTCAACAGCGAGGACGTCCCTCAATTGATTTGAGTCGGAGCGCTGATTGGCCAGGAACCATCCCGCCCCGATGAGGCCGACCAGCACCGGGCTGGCCGGCCACAGCTGGACGAACAGGCCCACGCCAAGCAGCGCGCCGAGGAGCATCCCGATGCCGGCAACGATCTCTCCGAAGGCTTTGCCTGGGTTCGGATCGCGAAGAATCAGGGACAGCAGGGCGAATACCCCTAGCGCGTCGCCGAGGTCCGAATGGTGACGGTGGTGGTGCGCACCGTAGCCGGGGATTCTTGTGGGTTGGTTGCTGTACATCGCAGTCTCCAATCGGTGCGGACCCCGATGCCGGCGGCTGGAGATCCATCCTTGGTCGGCACCGTGCGGTGCTGGCCCAGTTCTTCCTGCGGAAGCACCCCGATGGGAGGGTTGCTGGACAGCAAGCCGCAGGGCTGAACGCTGTCACTCTGGAACTACGGACCAGCGTAAGCCGCCGGATGTAGCCCCACAAGTAGTTGAGAGAACTCCTGACACATGCCGGTAGCCGCCCGATGGTCCTCACCTGCCAACGCTTGCTTACGCCGCGAAGACCCCGCACGAGAGGGCGTCGACGACAGTGGCATTTTTAGGCAGTGGCAAATGACTGCAAAAGGTTCGAACATGCGGCCTTAGATGCCGTGGAGCCGGCGCTGGCCAGCTTCTCAACGTGGGGCCACATTCTGCGTCACACCCGCCGGCTGTGGTTGACAGAGCCTGATACTCCAGTCGGAATGCACCGCCAACAGCCCGGGCGGGATCATGGTCGTCTGGTGCGGATCCGATTTTACCAGGAGCTGCGGGTAGCCACCGTGGGTGCCAGCGGGGCTGGTGTGCACAGTGGCCGCGGTGACGCCTCTCATCCGTCCCCGCCGCGGCAAGCTCGTCCGTCGCCCTCGGCAGGTGCTCACCAATGAAGACGCTGCCGCGTCGGCCACCGGTGCCCGTGTCTTGTTTCATCACACCAGATCATTCTCGTGGTCCCTAACGTGGTCCCGCCGTCCAAGTATCCTCCGGTATCTGGATGCGCGCCGTAGCAACCTTGAACTGTCTTTCGGCCGGTCAAAGGCATATTCCGGCATGACGTGGTATTGCGCTGCAGGTACCGAGGAGGATGTTCGAATCTCACCGAGGGCACCACTCATACCCAGGTCAGCGCGTTTCCAGACTCTGACTTGGGCTTTCCACATCGAAGAAGATGATCGATCAGCAAGGCCGGCAGCTTTCTCCCGACACGACGGCTGGGGTCTATGTAGACCCGAACAACTTCCTAGCGCAGATCAACCCGGGCAACAGCGTCGAGGGGTTGCTCGTTTACGACATCCCCAAGGACGCCGTCCCCACGAAGTTGCAGCTGCATGACTCGCCCTTCTCTGGAGGCGTGACGGTCCAACTGAAGTAGCCTCAGCCGAACTTGTCGAAATTGTCGTAGCCGAGGCACCTCGAACGACAATTTCGACAGGTTCGGTGGCGCCCGTACCCCCTGACTCAGGCGGACATACGCTGGAAGGTGCGCGTCCCCCACCACGCCAGCAGCCCGGTCAGCACCGCGGTGACGATGATGCCGACCATCACGTTGGTCGCCGAGTAGTCGCCCACGAACAGCGACCGGGACGCGTCCACCAGGTAAACCAGCGGGTTGATGCGGCTCAGGTTGTGCAGCCACGTCGGCGCCAACGACATCGGCAGGAACACCCCCGACAGCAGCAGCAGCGGCAGCGAGACGCCCTGGACGAACGGGGCAAATGCGTCCTCGTCCTTGAGGATGATGCCCATCGAGTACGACGCCCCGGAGATCCCCAGCGCCAGCACGCACACCAGGACCAGTGTGACGATCACCCCGACCCACGAGGGCTGCAGGCCGAACGGGATGGCGACCAGCACCAGGATCACCGCCTGCACCCCGATGGTCACGACGTTGCTCAGCGTCCGTCCCAGTAGGAGGGATACGCGCGGCGCGGGCGTCACCCGTTGCCGGTCAAGGACGCCTTCCCGCACTTCCTGGATGATGCCAAATCCCGCGAAGCCGGCGCCGAAGATGGCCAGCTGCAGCAACAGCCCCGGCACGAACAGCGCCCACGACGCGGAGCCGCCGAGACCGCCTGCGCGGACATTGGTCAGCAGTGGGCCGAACAGCACCAGGTAGAGGATCGGCTGAGTCAGTCCGAAGAAGACCCAGACCGGGTTGCGCAGCAGCAGCCGCATCTGGCGGGCGAACACGATCATGGTCGTGTCGAGCATGAACTTCATGGCGGCGCTTCCCTAAGTGTTGTCAAGCCA
>JAABUU010002495.1_pt1 | contig 26086 bp, 30 predicted proteins | sample 5559301 | NCBI WGS metagenome assembly JAABUU01 (sample SAMN10711884, study PRJNA513360) | rock metagenome | isolation source: Antarctica rocks | place: Antarctica: Victoria Land, Richard Nunatak white | reverse complement strand
GAACTTACCAGCATCTACTTAGCCCCGTTCATCTGGAACCCGTAACAGCCCGGCGTGATTGTTGCGTCCCTCTGGTCGCCGAAGATTGACGCACTCAACGAACAACGCTGGGAAGTTGTCGGCGCCATCCCATGGCCGTCGACCCCTTCTCGCCTGGGGCACGGTCCAGAAGGAACGCTGGTTACCGCACAGCTGGCCGAGAAGCGGACGGAGGAGGGACGGGTGAGCAGTGTGAGCGTCGGCCGACCGAACATGGCGCGGGACGCGGCGATGGCGACGTGCACGGGCGTGACGGTCGGGGCGCGAAGGGCATTGCCACCCCCTGCTCCGGCATTGGTGTGCAAGGCGGCGACCCGACGCACGGCTCGGACAGGCGCGCCGCCGCTACTCGCCCGCCGGTGGGTCCGCCAATGCTCGCCATGCGTTGTCCACGACGGTCTCGGCGTCGCGCATGCCGACATCCGCGAGCCGGGACACCACCGCGTCGCGCAACCCCGCCGCGACGAACGCTTCCGCCGCTTGTCGCCACGGCATGTACGTGAACTGCGGGATGGTCCCCGGCGGGCCGAAGTGCGCATTGAGCAGGGGCAGCAGCGTGCGCGACGAGTCGGCGTACGTCTCCACCACGACGCGGGCGACGCGGCCGGTATCCGGGCGGAAGTCCAGCAGCAGCGTCTGCTCGGACAAGGTGAACGCGATGCCGAGCACCGCAGCCCCGGCGATGGCCTGAAGGGAGCGTTCGGGCGCGGGCAGGTCGCGAGTGGCCATGGTCACCTCCTCCTTCCGGATACGTCCCGCGATGCACGGACCGCCGCTCCGTCGGCACCGCCGGGATGACGACGATGTCGGTGCAGGCGGCCCCGTCGATCGGCGGCGCATCGCAACCGGGCGCGGCCGTCATCGGGTGGGTATCCCAGCGCCGCCGCCCCGTCGCCGCTCGCCGCGAGCAGCAAATGCATCGGCAGCAGTACGCGGCCCGACGCACCGATTAGCGCAGCGACGCCGCGATGGCGACGAGCTCCGCACGCGACAACCCCAGGCCGGAGTATTGGAGGACGTAGGTCATGCCGTCCGCCGCCCACGACAGGATGGCGCTGTCCAGATGCTCATCCCAGCCCCCGTCCTTCTGCCATGCCCCCGGCGCATAGACTGCGGGGTGCCCGTCGACGATGATCGGCTGCGCCTGCGGCGCGTCGATCGCGTAGCCGCCGTCGACGCTGCCGAGCGTCTCCTGGATGTGCAGCCCGGCGGCCGGGCGATCCGCCGCGCCGTAGCCGACATCGACCTGCGACGGGGCTGCCATGCTGCTTCCGGATAGTGCGGGGGGAACGACGATCACGCCGCGCGGGATGAGCCCCGGCGGCAGCCGCGTGGGCAGGCGGATGGGGAACGGCACCTGCGCCTGCGCCTCAGCGACGGGGAGGCGCACGAGGGGCCGCGGTTGCCCGATGGGGACGGGGTGCGGTTGCGATGCCGCCGCGGTCGGCGCGGGCATCGCCATTGCGGTGGGGTCGACCAGGACGAGGCCGGCCTGCTGATGGCGGTCGCCCGCGTGACCCTGCGCGGCGACGACGCCGACGAGGGCGAGAGTGAGCACGAGGGCGGCACCGGGGACGGTACGCAGCGGTGCGCGCAGCGACGGACGCGCGGGGGACGGTACGGGGGTGTGCATCACGACCCTCCGGTCGGCGGCAGGGTGAGCGGTGCGGGCGAGCGACGGGAGCACATGTCCAGCGCCTTGTGGACAGCATCGGGCGACAGCCCCGCCGACGGCGATGTGCGGTCCCAGGTGACGCTGAATCGCGTCTGATCGCCGGTGACGCGGAGGATGAAGTCCGCCCCGTTCTCGATCAGGTGCTGCCCGTCGAGGGCGAAGACGTCGCCCGTGGGGCAGGCGGGGAGGGTCATCGTACCCGACGGCACGGCGAGCGTGGGCAGAGGGAGCGGCGTCGGTGCGGTGACCCGTGTCCCACAGCCGACGAGGATCAGCAGGAAGGTCGGGAACATCGCGTAGCGCGCCACTATCTGCCTCATCTGTCCGCACCTCCTGCTCTCGGTCTGGTCCACCTGTAGCCTCCATTGTACGGTGCCGCTCACTTGTACGCGACGCGGTCGGCAATGGCACCTGCGGCGGTGCTTGTGTGGACGCCTGTTCGAGAACTCTTTGAACGCTGCGCCGAAATCGGCGACGGAGATTGGTCGGCCATTCGGCATAGACGACCCTCCTCACACCACGATCCCACCACTGCCAGTACCATCAATGTACAAGGGCGTACACGCATGATGGCGCACGGCGCTCATCTGGACTTCACCAATCGCGCATTGCCAGCAGATTCCCTCCGCCGCTCGCGAGTGTCCGCTCGGCCACGATCCGTTGCGTGTCGAGGGAGAAAACCTGGAGCAGTCCCGCGCGCGGCACGGGCGGGCGCGTTGCGCCATGCAGGTACACCGTCCGCCCATCGGGTGAGAAGCCCACGAGCGATGCGCCATCCGCGACGACCGCGCCCCCGCGCTCATCCAGCGTCTGCGTGTCGATCAGCAGCAATCGCGTCGGCGTGCCCTGCGTCGCATCCGCCGTCGCTTCGCCCGATCCATCCGTCACCACCGCGAGCAATGTCCGCCCATCCGGTGTCGGCATCATCTGCCGTGCGGGGAGGTCGAGCGTGCGGATCAGGTGCACATCGCCCGCGTCCACCACCTGCACGGCGGATGGTACGGCCTCCTCCGCCCACGTCCCGTCGGGGCGTTGCCGCCGCTCCCGCCCGTACCGCGCGAGGAAGAGGCGGGCGCCGTCGCGACCGGGCACGATCGCGCAGCCGTTACTCGGCCCCCCTTTCGCGGCCACCGTGGGCATCAGCCAGCGCGCGATGCGTTCCCAGGCAGAAGATGTGGGATGCGTATCTACCGCAGGCTGCGCGCTCCCACCGGCGAGATCCACCGCCGTGATCCGCCCCGCCTCCGCATGGCCGATGTACAGCCGGTCGCGCGCGAGGTCCCAGGTGAGACCCGGCTCGTACCGCTGATAGGTCGGCGTGTTGAGCGGGCCCTCGGCAAACTGCCCGGCCTTCACCCCCTCGAGGCGCACGTCCGCCCGGATCGTTCCCCGTTGGAGATCGACGATCAGGAGATGGGGGGCGTCGCTGGCGAGATTCTCCCCGTCCGTGGGCAGGCCATAGATCGCCAATTCGGTGTCATTGTGCAAGAGCCGGGCGCTGGTGGGCAGAGAATCGGGCACGAACGACGGCGGCAGGGACGCGACGACGCGGGTGGCGTCGCGGTCGCGGTCGTACCGGACGAGGTCGAAGTCGAGCGGGAGGTCGTGGGCGCGATCGCGGCGCGTGGCCGCCATCCAGTAGAGATACCGCCCGCCGGCGGTGAACAACGCACCGGACACGAAATCGTCGGCGGTGGCGGCGGTCGGCGTGGCGGTCCAGGTTGGGAGGTCGATGAACTGCAAGGCGCCGCCAGTGTTCGTGGCGCCATCCGGCCAGGAGAAGACGGCCATCGTGCGACCGCCGGGGCCGAGGGCGCTACTGTAGTGATGCGCGAAGGAGAGCGGCGCCGCGCCGGGGGCGTCGGCGAGGGTGAGGGGATCCACGGGGCGCGCGGCCAGTCCCGTCGTCGGTCCGCCCGGCGCGGCGCTGACGGTGACGAGAATCGGGCGCATTCCCGCCGCGATGGGCGCTACGGGGGTGGCGCCGGGCGGGGAGACGGCGGTATGCGGGGTCGCGGTACGGTCGCAGGAGGCAAGCAGCCCCGCGATTGCGCCCACACATCCGCCGGACGCGGCGCGCAGGAGCGTGCGACGCGGGAGCGGACGGGACATGGCGTGCCGGTCGTGAGGCATCATTCCCTCCCTTTGCTCGCCGTTGTCGCCCATTATCGCTCCACCTCCTCTAACGAATGAGTATCGGCGAACCGGACACAATGGAAGCGGGCCAGGCCGGCGACGATCAACGCCATGCCGATCATCATCACAATGAGTGGTCGTATTCCTTCCCACTTTGGGCTGATCGCCCGGCTACCCGTCGTCGGCAGTATGGTTCCGACGGGCGTTGACACGGGCGCGATGCGGGTCGGCACGCCGCGACGTGCGAGCACGGCAAGGCCGCGTTCCCCCAGGCGGCGGGGGCCGAATATCCCTTCCGCCATGCCAACAAAGAGCGGTGCCGCCGGGCCGGTGGCGGGATAGAAGCGCGCATGTTGATTCGCATCCTGAGGCTGGAGACTGCTCAATCCGTGTCGCTGCACGAGCGGCTCCCAGATTGCGGCGTCCCAAAACAGCGCGAGGTCGATGGATGGGCGGGTCGCGAGGTCGGCATTGCTCACGTCGACTAAGGCATCGTCCTCGACCGTTGCGCCCATGAGGAGGAGGTTTTCCTGCCAATCATCTAGCAGGATCAGTTTCGGGAGCAGGGTGCCCGACGCAATAATGAAGCGGGGTGCGGCGGCTCCGACGGGCGTGCCGAGGGAGAGCGCGAGCGCGCCCACAAGGGTGATGGCCAAGAGGAGGAGCATACGGGGCGAGTGGCGCATCGCGAGACCTCCTCAATCGCGGAGATGATATCTCATTCTACACCGCAGGAGCCATGCCGGTTCCCGCGGGAGTGCAGCATCCTCAACGCGCACGGGATTTGCCAGAGAAACGAATGGGAAGTATTCCCTTTCCGTAACGGGGCATGCGATGGAGAACGGACCTGGCGCGCCGGTCTTCGCCGCCGCATACTGTCGCGGGGGCGGCACATCGGGGGAGGACAGGATCATGCCACGCTGGGGGCCCACGCGTCGGCTCGGCTTCACCGCGATGCTCTCGGTCACCGTGCCGCCCGAGCTGCTCGACCGCCTGGACGCCGTAGCACGGGCGCGCGGTGTCACGCGATCGGCCCTCGTCCGCACGGTGCTCGCCGATTGGCTGGAGCGGCATCCCATAGACTCCGACGATGATCGCCCGACAGGCGATCATCCACCGGAACGGACGCCCTGATTAATCGCTTAAGTCGAAGCATCCTCCTAACTCGACGGGGCGTTTGGGCATACTGCATCTGATCGCATGTTCACCGAACGGCGACTTGGTTCGCATCGGCCACGCTGGCCCTCTCTGCATACACGGGGGCGGGAGGGCATTTGTTCGGAGCATGACGCGGATCGCGTCTCACCACGTCCAACTTGGAATAGGAGCGTTCGTCGGTCACGCCGTTGCTATCGGTAACGTTTCGATCCATGGTGCGTCTCTAGAGTATGAGGGGCGACGGAGTGGCCGGCGGCGGGGGCATGGCGATGGCAGCAGGGTGGCAGGGAGCAATGCCCATGGATGACGTGGGCGATGAGGCGGCGATCCTGGCACGGGCACGCGCCGACCCCGCGCAGTTCGCGCCGCTCTATGCCCGCTACTTCCCGCGCGTCTACCGGTACTGCCTGCGGCGTGTCGGGGACCCCACGGAGGCGGAGGACCTGACGAGCGCCATCTTCACCGGCGCACTCGCGGGGCTCGGCGGTTATCGGGGCGGCTCGTTCGCCGCGTGGCTCTTCCAGATCGCGCATCATGCCGTGGTCAGCCAGCGGCGTACCCGCGTTGCCGCGCACGCCACGTTGTTGGCGCTCGTCGCGAGCGCATCGCGCGTGCCCAATGCGGAGGAGGAAGCCATGGCGCAGCTCGTCGCGGTGGAACAGCACGCGCTTCTCGCCCGGGCGATTGTTATGTTATCGGAGGAGCAGCAGGAACTGCTGGCGCTCAAGCTCTCGGGCCAACTGACGGCGCATGAGATCGGTACGGTGCTCGGGAAGAGCGAGGGGGCGGTGCGCGTCGCCCTGCACCGGCTGATTCGGCAGTTGCGGATCATCTGCCAGCACGCGGAGGAGGGCGAGCGATGAATGAGACACCCGATGCGGCGACCGCGCTCGACTGGTTCTTCGACGCGCTGCACGACGCTCCCCTCCTGCCCGCGCCCCCCGATCTCGACGTCGAGACGGCCGCCTTCGCCCGGCATCTCGTGCGGGCCGAGCATGAGGAGAGGCCGGATGAGGCGATCCAGGCGCGGGTCTGGGAACGCGTTCAGGCCGCCGCACACCCCGTCACGGCGACCGAGCAGCGGCGGCTCCGAGCGATCTCCCCGGCGCGCGGAGCGGCCGGGCGTCGTCGCAGGTGGGCATGGCAGTCGGCGGGCGCGCGGCTGGCCCTGGTAGCGGCGCTGCTCCTCGCCGTCATCGGCATCGCCCGCGCCGCGAGCCGACCGCAGCCGGTGGCCGCGCAGGAAATCTTGCAGCGCGCGGTCGTGATCAGTCAGGGGGATCCCGCCGCCGCCGGGGTGCGAACGTTCTCCCTACACTGGGAAAGCAGCGATCAGGAAATCACGCCCGACGGGCGCGTCCGCCCGACGACGACGAGCGTCGACCAGTGGGGTGCGACGCCCAACCGCTGGTACACCGCGCAACATGGACAACTGGCCGACGGTTCGGGGGGGAGCTGGGACGAGGGTGTCGTCAGCGACGGGAATAGCCTTTGGAGTTATCGAACGGATCACGGGGGCACCACCGCCTCCGTCGGCGCGCTGCCCCCGGATGTGACGGTGCCGATGCCGCGCATCCCGATCGGGGTGGCATGGGACGGCGCGCAGACGGCGGGGGGGATGGAGCAACTGCGCGCGGCCATCGCCCGCTGCTATCGGCCGACGCGCGCGGGGACGGCGACGATCGCGGGGCGAAGCGCCTATCTCCTCGATCTCGGCACGACCGCGTGCAGCCCCGGCGTCACGCTGGACGCGTCCGGCACGATCACGCCCTTGCCGAGTGAGCCGCCCGCGCGGCAGGGACGCACGCTGCTGTGGGTCGACACGGAGACCTTCTTCCTCCTCCAGTCCGAGCACACGGGCCCCGACGGGACGCTCCAGTGGCGCAACACGGTGACGCGGATCGGTTACAACACGCCCATCCCCGACGACCGCTTCGCCTATGCGCCGCCGCCCGGCGCGGTCGTCACCGATTTCCGGCCGCAGGAGTATCAACCCCAGCCGGGCGTCGTCCTGCCGACGACGATCATCTTCAAAGACGGTCGGTTGCGGGTGACACCGGCGCCAACGGCGCCATCCGGCTGACCCCGGAGGGCGAACGATCCCTCCAACGCAGGAAAGGACGGTCATGCATGCAAGTCTCATCACCCGTTGCCCGGACACGGGACCGCTTGCCGCTGCTCGCGCAGACCACATCGCGGCGGCGATTCACGCGCTACGCACTCTTCACCCTGCTCGGCGCCTTCACCGCGACGAGCGCGCTGGCCACGGTGAAGGCCCTCTATCCCACGAAAATCACCGGATTCGGCACGAAGATTGCCGCCGGTTCTGTCGCGGAGGTGAAAGCGGCGCTGACCACACAGGGCTACATCCGCAATACCGTGGGGCGGTTCTATCTCCTCCCCACCGATCGGCCCGACGCGGCGATCGCGGTCTACTGGAAGTGCAAGCACCTCGGCTGCACTGTGCCGCCGCCCAGCCCGGAAGCGAGCGGCAGGATCGAGTGCCCGTGCCACAACTCCTGGTACGATGGCCGCACTGGCGCCCTCCTGAAGGGGCCGGCGACGCATCCGCTCGACTACATGCCGATCAGCATCGTGGACGGCAATGTCGTCGTGGACACGGCGAAAGTGACGACCCGCGACATCTTCACGCCGAGCCAGGCAACACCGTTGGGTTGAGCGATACGCCATCACATGGCGGTTGCATCGCTTCCTTCACAGCGGTGGACGAGGTGGCCCAATACCGGCATTTTGCGGACCTCCTCGGTCGCCCGGTCACGGCCTGAGTTATGTCCGGATGTCAGTCAGGCCGGTTGACAAGGAATCCTTCGCGTCTGAAGATGCCAGTATCATGCGTGAGAAATGTGCGAACACGCAGTTCCTGGAAGGAGGGGCAGATGACGGCACAAGCATCGCTGGCGGGTATGCCCGGGCGCGAGCGGGTAGATGTGCTCATCTACGAGGCGGCAAAGCCCGTTCCCCCGGTTCCTGCCGCACCCGCCGGGGCGCGCTCGGCGAGCATCAAGGCGTGGCCCCTCACGCGCTATCAGAAGCGCGGCGAACCGTGCGAGGTGAGTAACCCCTTGACCGGTCGCACGCATCGCATCTCCCTGAAGCAGTACGAACATCTCGATCCCGAAACGACGCTCGTGGAACTGATCTTCCATTTTGTCCCCGTCCCGTATCAATCCAAGGAAGCACTGGGAATCCGCGAACGCACCATCCGCGCGTTGCGGCGCGAGTACGAGATCATTATCTCCTGGCATGGACGACGAGGTGAGGCTCGCGGGAGATTTGGCGAACTGGAACACACGCTTTCCCGAGCGACCCCAGACGCGGGAGCGATTCTTCCTCGAGATGCACGCGCATCGCTCGTCGCGGGAGGAATTTTGCCGACAGATTGGCCTGTTGGATCTTGACGACCTCCGGGCGCTGCATGAGGAGTATGCGGAGCGGCGCCCGGACGTGATCTCCTCATGGCGAAAGCTGCGGTGAAGGGGTCGTGACGGCGTCGCTCCTCCCGAGGGCTGACCCTCTGGCCGCGCGACCTGTCCGGTCCGGGGTGACCGATGCGTTGTAGGGAGTATGGACCATGCGCGCCCGCATGATGCGGGAACGCCGCATGGTGGGTTGTATTGGAGGAGGCGCGCCTAACCGCGAAACTTCGCCGCGTCCCTGTTTGCGTGGAGGGTTGGCATGATGGCTGATGATCTTTCCCCCGCCCGGTTCGGTGGCGCGTTCAAGGCATTCATGGATGCCGTCGTCGCGGAGGCGTCGCCGCCACGCAGCCCGCTGCTCGAGCGGATTCAGGCGCACCTCGGCGCCGACCCGACCCAACTGCCCGTGATCGCGGAGGAGTTCGACTCCTTCGAGCACCCCAATGTCCAGGTGGCGCTGGACGGCTATCTCGGCGGCACGGGACGCCACGCCGCACTGGTCGGTGTGGCGATGGACAACAAGCGCTTCATGGCGCTCAGCCTCTCCGACCTCGTGAGCCGCACGGGCGGCGGCGGTCGCTCGGTACTGGCCGAGGGGCCGGTTGATTACGTCAACGTCCATCTCGCCGACGACCGCGTCCTCGCCTGTGTCCAATATGGCCTGTATCTCGTCGCGGATGGGGACGCACGTTTGGTCGTCTTCGTCACCGGCCCTTCCGACCGGGGCGGCCCCCGCATGAAAGTCCGCATCGAGGTGCTGGCCACGCAGTCGGAGGGCGGGCAGGTCTTCCTGGCCGCGCTGCTTGATGGCATGCGACGGCTGAATGTCTATCGCGGGCACGTCCTCTCGCTCGGCCAGGCCCAACTCGGCCCCGGCCCGCAGACGCTGGTCGCCTTCAACGCCTTGCCCCCTGTCCCCCGCGCGGATGTCGTGCTGCCCGCAGGGCTGTTGGAGCGGATCGAGCGGCAGACGATCCTCTTCGCGGAGCAGTCCGCGCGCTTGCTGGCGGCCGGTCGCTCGCTCAAGCGCGGTCTGCTGCTGTACGGCCCGCCCGGCGTCGGCAAGACGCTGACGGTGATGCACCTCGTCGGTCGGATGCCGGACCGCACGGTGCTGCTCACCACCGGGCGCGGCATGGGACTGTTGCAGACCGTCGTGCAAATGGCGCGCATCCTCGCACCCGCGATGGTCGTGCTGGAGGATGTGGACCTGATCGCCGAGGAGCGCGGCCAGTCGTTCGGGCGCACCGGCCCACTCCTGTTCGAACTCCTGAACGAGATGGACGGCCTACGCGACGACTGCGACGTCATCTTCGCGCTCACCACGAACCGCGTGGACATCCTCGAACCGGCGCTCGCCGCGCGCCCCGGGCGTATCGATCTGGCCGTCGAGTTGCCGCTCCCGGATGCCGAGGGGCGTGGCCGCCTGCTCGCCCTCTACGCCCGGGGACTGACGCTGCGGGATGTCGACCTCGACGCGCTCGTCGCACGGACCGAGGGGGCAAGCCCCGCATACATCAAGGAGTTGCTGCGGAAGGCGGCGGTGCTCGCCATGATGGAGGAGGGAGAGGTGGTGGTGACAGGGGCGCATCTGGAGGCCGCCCTGGCGGAACTGCAGGAGGGCGGTCGGCTCGCGCAGCGCCTCCTCGGCTTCCGCCCGGCACAGGAATCGGCGGACCATGTCGGCTCGCCGTCCCCGTCGCGGCCCGTGGCGCCGACGGGCTTCCCCGTGGCCACGGCGTGGACGGTGCAGCAAGGAGGCGAAAGGTGATGGGTTATTCTCGCGGTCGGTATGGCGTCAGCCTCGGCCTCTTCGCGTTCCTGCTCCTCGCTCCGGCTACGCTGGCGAAGGGAATACCGACGGAAGTGGAGATCACCGGGCCGGGCATCGCGACGGCGATCCGCGAGACGACCCCGCTGGCGTTGCCCACGCTCGGCATTAACGGCTTCATGGATACCTCACGGATCATCACCCCGGCGGCGGACGGCGACCCTTCCTACGAGATGACGCGCGATGGTGGCGAGCGGGTCCGTTTCTATCCCAGTCCGGGCGGGAGTTGTGGGGCCGTTCTCTACATCGGCGATCCGGGGCGGATCGGCACGGAATTCGACAATCACTGGTATCGCGCGACCTGCAGCGGCGACGTGGTCTTCCGTACTGTCCTGGCGATGCACGGCATCACGGTGCCCGGCGATCGTTCCGACTTCGTCACTCTCACACAGGAAACGACTGCGCGTGCGGGAAGTGCGATGGTCCAGACGGATGCGGCATGGCCGCGCTGGCTGCTGCCGCTCGCGGGGGTGATCGGCCTGGCATTGGGATTGTCTGTGGCGCGTGCCATCCCGAAGCGTGCGTCTCTGAGGAGATAACGCAATGGTGAATGAGTCAGCGTTCCATCTGCGCATCAACGAACAGATCACCGCACCGACGGTGCGCGTGACCGATGCCGAGGGGAAACAGCACGGATGCATGCCACGATCCGTGGCGCTGAAGCTGAGCGCCTCGCTACGGCGTTCCACCGCCCCGGACGTCTCCTCCCTCACACTGCACACGAGCGGCATGGCGAGGGGAATTCAACATTCCACAGCGGACCCCCGCCATCTCCAGACCCCGCCCGACTCATCCCCCCGGGTCGGGCACTCCTCTGTCCGTATCTTGTGGTAGTGCATGTTGTGCCGCGGGCCCGGCGGCACGCTCCATTTCCCGCAGCTCGTTGAATGCTGCCATCATTTCGTGTGTGTGCCCTTCAGGAAGGCGGTTGAGGATTGCCGGGAGGACGCCCTGCTCGGCGAAGGCACGGGTGGATCCGCCCCATGGCGCGCTGACGAATCGCGCAACGGGCGGGAGACTAGGGCGGAGCTGCGCCACGGCTTCCATCTGGTGATCGACGGTGAAGCGCAGGTCGGTGACGAGCACGGCGGGTGGAATGCCCTCGCCATGCCGGAAATCGACGACCAGGGCGTGCTGCAACCGGGGGAAGGCGATGTAGATCGTCTCGGCATCGCGGACGGCACCGATGAACACGCGGACGGTCGGCGCGGGAACCTCACCGGTCGGATCGCTCGGTTTACGTACCAACGCTACCTCTCTTCGTGTCGGGTTGAATCGCCCCAGCTCACATCGTACGCGAGGGTGCAAGACAGGCATACCAAAGAACAGGCGACATCAATCAATTGCACTTATAGCGTTTATGTTGCATACTTGCAATGGGGAGATCGAGAAGAGACGGGTATGAATGATCGGCGGGGGTACACCATGTCTCCGACATTGTTAGAGCGCGAGGTGGTTGTCGCTCACGAAGACGAACGCGCGCAGCTATCACAGATTCAGGCGCTGCTGGAGCGACCAACTGAGCACACGGCCATGCTTGATGACATCGCATTACCGGGATCCGTACTTCGCGTCCTGCGACAAATCGTCCCGATGCTCGCCGCGGGTGAGATGATCACGCTCGTTCCGCTGCACACCGAATTGACCACGCGCGAGGCGGCCGAACTCCTGAATGTGTCGCGACAGTATCTCGTCACGCTGCTGGATCAGGGCAAGATGGATTATCACATGGTTGGCTCACACCGTCGGATCTATGTCAGCGATCTTATGGGATACAAACGCCGGCGCGATGAGGACCGGCAACACCATCGTGACCGATTGATTCGTCTCAGCGAGCGGCTGGGTCTCTACGATGAGGAATAGCGGATCCCGGACCGAACGATGAGGTGCGTCCATGTCTTCGTCCGGATTCCTCCACGACAGATTTGGCGTTGTCCTCGATGCCTGTGTGCTCTATCCCCCGACGCTCCGTGATACGCTCCTGCGCGCAGCGGAAGGCGGTTTATATCGGGTGCATTGGAGTGATGAGATCCTTGATGAGCTGCGCCGCAACATCATCGCAAAAGGCAATGTGAGCGAAGTCGATGCCCAAGATCTCATCGATGAAATGCGCGGGTACTTCAAAGAAGCGACCGTTACCGGATACGAACCGCTCCTCTCAGCAATGGCAAATGATGAAAAGGACAGGCACGTACTCGCAGCGGCCGTGCGCGCCGGGGCAGAGGTCATTGTCACGGACAATAATCGCCACTTCCCCGCGCACGCTCTGGATCCATTTAATGTTGAAGCGCAAACGGCCGATGTGTTCCTCACCCATCTCTTCCACCTGTACCCCGGTGTTATGGAGCGCATTGTTCAGCAGCAGGCAGCTGATTACCGCAGCCCGCCTCGGACCGTTGAGGACGTTCTCGGTCGCCTCACGAAAATAGCGCCTCTGTTTGCGGAGCTTGTGCGCCAACGTCTTGGCTGATAGCGCCACGATCACATGGTGAGTTAGGGGGGTTGATGTTCTACCAGACGAATCTCATTCAGCGTCTCCACGACCACGATACGCGCCTCGCGAACGCGCGTATCTCGAACGACAACACCCAGCTCGCGAGCTTCATGCGCTTCGTGCGCAATACACCCTACATCGCTGCGATCCTCGCTCAGCTAGAGACGGAGTATCCGGATGTGGGAACGGACGATGTACCTGGAGGTACATCCTCATTTGCGTTATCGCGGATGCCGGAGGATCAAGGGGAAACCGCAAAGGTCGTCTGGTCGTTGGTGCTTCAATGCGTCGACGGCGGATATAAAGATATGCCGTTCCAAACGGGCTTCGAAATTTCCACCTTTAGCGCGGTTAAGACCGTGGCTATATCGGACAAGGCTTCCGACAGGCACTGGTTTACGCAGAAAATTATGAGCAGACCCTCGGTTATCTCGTTGTCTTCAACTGTACGTCGAAGCGGCTTGTGTTTCGGACTGATATGCCTGCGGATTTGTGGCCCCCGCGAATTGAGCTTGGCCATCTGACCGTATTCCTCGTTGTCGTCGATCTGCATGTATCGGAGGCATCCGCGAGTAAACGTGGACCGATCGATCAATACGTCATCACGCGGGCGCAACTAGCCCCCGATCCGTCATAGGTAGGCGTATCGTCCTTCCGCCGCTCGTCCCTCTCCCCTCCGGACTACTTGCCGGCGAGCTGGGCGCGGAGAATATCCCGCTCCACAATCGCCACATCCCGCTCCGCGCGGACCTGCTCGAGTTCCTGATTCGTCACGGTGAGCGGCTCAACAAAGGGCGCGAGGACGCGCCGCAGGACCGCATCGGCGTGTGCCTATTGTCGAGCGTCGATCAGTGGCGCGGTATCCGCGCCTTCCGATGTACCGCCCATCCCGCCTGTATGGTCAGGCATACCGCGCATCTAGATGTACGTACAGCATGCTGCACGCGTCAAGGGGAGAGCAACAGGGGTGCAGGCGGACGGGTATGACGGCTAGTAGTGAACCGCGTGGTATGATAAAAATCACGAAAATCTACACATAGTCAATCAAGGAATGGGCACCAACCATGCCGAGTGGAGAAGGTCAGCAACGGGGCGGTCCGATCCGGACGTTGATCGATGGTCCGCCGCCCCACTACGCGTGTTCCTTTTGCGGTAAGCCCCGTGAGGAGGTCGAGCACCTCATCGCCGGACCGAATGGGGTGTACATCTGCGATGAGTGCGTGACGCTCTGCAATAAAATCCTCACGGAAGCAGAGGGGCCGGCGGAGACATAGATCGGGCAAGGGGCAATCCGCCCGAGCGGGAACAGGATGAAGGATAGGATGCGAGTGCCGAGTCCATTACGCGCAGCCGTAGATGCCTTGGCGGAAAAGAGGGGCGTGGCACTGGAAAGGATGGTGATCTATCGCCAGGGAAACGAGGCATGGTTTACGATAAAAGACGACACCAACTTTTATTACGCCGTTGGTAGCATGCGTGAGGGACAGCCAGCGGTAGACATTAGCCCGCAGCGTCCCTCGCCCCAAATCAGCAAACGGTTAGGTCGCGAGACTTCATCGCCGGAATGACGAGGACGGTTTCCCACCCGCTCATCGCCGCCGCCGTCGCCAGCCCCGCGCAAGGAGTGGCCCGCGTACTGATCTGGGTCGAGCCCGGCCGCCAGCGCCGCCCGCTTGACCACTAGCGCCACGATTTTGTCCCCGAGCCGGGTCTCCTCCACCTGGCCATGCCCGTTGACCGGGCGGAAGACCGCCCTCTCAGTGATTGTGGGCATATCCGTCAAGCCCCTGACCGCCGTCACCGGACAGGACAGCATGTGCAGCCCGAAGGGGATGCGCTTCGCGCCGCACGGTGGGGTCACGGTTCGCCGACGAGCCGGAGCGCGTTCCCGCCGACGATCGCCTCGGTCTCGGCGGCGGTCGTGATCCCGCCGAGGAGATGCGCGAGGTATTCCCGCGACTGCCGGTAGGTGCAGTTTCGCTCGACGTTCGGCATGTCCGATCCCCAGACCAGTCGCTCCGCCCCGACCCGGTGATAGAGGCACTGAATGACCGGCCTCAGTTCGGGATACGGGTAGTCGTGCGCGCGTCCCCAGTGGATCGGGTAGAGCACCTCGATCATCACCTGCTCGCGCTCAAGCAGCCGCGCAATCGGTTCCGGGATATTGCCCGCGAGGTATTCCGGCGCGATGCCGTGGGTGAGGATGCATGGGATGCGGGGATAGCGCGCGCACCAACGGTTGACGCGGTCGAGCTCGCGCAGGTAGGTCGCCTCCGTGGGCATTGGCGTGCCGATGATTTCCCAGAATACGGGGATGTCGAGCGCGACGACCTCTTCCCAGAACGGCGCGTATCTCGGGTCGTCGAGGCCGTGCGCGTAGCGGTCGAGGAAGAGGCCGCGATTCGCGTAATAAAGGCCGCGCAGGCCGAGGTGCTTGATTGCCCGCCGCAGCTCGTGCCGCTCCCGTTCAGTATGCGCCTCGTCCTCCTGCACATCCGCGAGCCCAATCAGACGATCGGGGAACTGTCGGACGGCGGCGGCGAATTCGTCGTTGAGCCGGCCGTAGGGCCGCGCATTCTGGAGGATCGCCCGATCCACCCCCGCCCGCCCCATCTGCTGCACGATGAACGTGGCCGGGCTGACCGCCTCTTGCATGCTCGGCGGCAGGTACGGGCGATAATACGTCTCCCCCTGCCACTCCCATTCGAACCGGCCGAACCGACCGATGCGAAAGTTCGCCGTCGATTTCAGCCCCTCCGGCCCCCGCAACACGCCGTCGTGCAACGCCGCTTCCGCCTCCGGCACGATGGCGTGGTCCCGCAAGCGACGGACCGGCTCGCCGTGGGTGCCGATGTACAACTGCACGAAGCGGAGATGGTCCTCCACCCTCGGGAAGCCACATGCTCCCGCGAGCGGCGGGAAGATGTGCGCGTGCGCGTCAACGATCACCGGCCCCTCCTTCTTATTCGTCCCCACCGCGCTCCTCTTGACATGGGTTATACACTTGTTATAACTATAAGACAAGTTCGGATCGGGGGATGGATGATTCAGCGCGAAGGGCCCGTGCCTCTCTATCATCAGATCGAGTTGCACCTTCGTGAGCAGATCGAGTCCGGTCGCTGTCGCCCGGGAGAGCGGCTGCCGCCGGAGGGCGAACTCCAGCGGCTGTACGGTGTCAGCCGCATCACGGTGCGGGCCGCCCTCCATCGCTTGGAAGAGGACGGGATTGTCTCCACCCGCCGGGGACGCGGCACATTCGTCGAGCGTCAGGCGGTGGAGGGGCCGAAGATCGAGCGGAACCCGGTGCATCTGCTCGCTTTCGAGGACGAAGTGCTCAAGCAGGGTTTGACGCTCGATGTCACGGTATTGAGCGTGGAGCAGTGCCCGGTACCGGAACGGATCGGTGTGCTACTCGATGTGGCGACGGGCACGGAGGTCCTGCGCGTGCGACGCGTCGGGCGAGCGGGGGACGCGCCGCTCTGGACGGAGGCGCGCTATTTCCCGCTCGGCGTCGGGGCGCACCTGCGCGAGGGCGACCTGGGCCGGGCCTCGATGACGGCGTTCCTCCAAGCGATCGTCGGCTTGCCGGTGACGAGTTCGCGCCTGCGCATCACGGCGGGGCCGGCGACGGCGGATCAGGCCCGTCTTCTGGAGATCGCACCGGGCGATGCGGTGCTGATCAACGAGTTCGCGTTTTACGACGCCGAGGGGCGGCCGACGGAGGCGGCGCGGGCGGTGTTCCGCGCCGATCGCTACGCATTCTCGTTCACGATCCCGCCATCGCGTAGTGAGATCGATCAGGTGCGACGATTTGCCAATGGCGGTGTGCAGCAGTTTCATTGGGAGGGAAGTGTCTCATGAACGATGTGCTCCGGGCCAATCTCAGTCGCCGCGCCTTCCTGCGCGCCACCGCCGCATTTTCGGGCATGGCTGTCGCGAGCACGCTGCTCAGCGCCTGCGGCGCGAAAAGCGATACCACCACGTCGGCGGGTACACCCGTGGGCGCAGCGACGGCCGCTTCGGCCCCGACCGGCGCGCCAGCGACAGCAGGCAGCAGCCCGACAGCGCCGACGGTCGGCACCGGTGGGGCCACGCCGTCCGCACCGACCGCCGCGAAGGTCAAAGTTGGCGGCACGCTGACGTACGGGCAGAATCAGCCGATCAAGAAGCTCGACTCCATCGACCCGCAGACCTACCCGGCGGCGTACGAGGCGACGTACACGATCTACAGCAACCTCGTCACCTTCGCGCCGGATTTGAAGATCATCCCCGATCTCGCCGAGCGTTGGGAGCAGTCGGACGACCAGCTCACGTGGACGTTCCACCTGCGCGGCGGCGTGAAGTTCCACGACGGCACGCCCTTCAACGCGCAGGCGGTCGCGGCGCACATCAAGCGCATCCAGGACCCGCAGAATGCCTCGCCGAACAAGAGCCTCTGGGACCACATCAAGGACGCGAAGGTGGTCGACGACGCGACGGTGCAACTCGTGACGGCGAAGCCGTTCGGCCCGATGCTCAACTACCTCGCGCACGGCTCCGGCGGCGTCGAGAGCCCGACGGCGGTCGCGAAGGGCGCGGACTTCCAGCAGAAACCGGCCGGCACGGGCGCGTACAAGGTGAGCGCCTTCAACACGGGCAACGACCTGACGCTCGTGCGCAACGACGAGTATTTCGGCGGCAAGGCACCGCTCGATAAGATCGTCATGCGCTCTGTCCCGGAGACCGGCTCGCGCCTCGCGCTGCTGGACGCGCAGGAGGCGGATCTCGTCAATGACGTGCCAACGGAGGACGCGGGCCGGATTGAGAAGGGGGCGGACACGCAACTCCTCCGCCAGAAGGGCCTTCGCACCTTCTTCATGGAGTTCAACCTCACGCTCGACATCTTCAAGGATGTCAAGGTCCGGCAGGCCCTTAACTACGCGGTGGACAAGGAGTCCATCGTCAAAAATCTCTTCCAGGGATACGCGACCGTCCTCGAATCCCCGGCGGCGCCGACGATTCAGGGCTACACGAAGGCGGGAGCTTTCCCGTACGATCCCGCCAAGGCCAAGCAGATGCTCGCGGAAGCCGGATGGACGCCTGGGCCGGGCGGCATACTCCAGAAGGGTGGCGCGCCGCTCAGGTTCACGATCAACACGGCGGAGGGGGAGTACCCGAAGGACATCCAGGTGGTCGAGGCGGTGCAGGCAAACCTCAAGGCGGTCGGCTGCGACGCCACGATCTGGAAGGTGGAGGCGGCGGCGCGATATTCCTACCTGCGCCTCCCGATCGACCAGGCGAAGTATGAGATGGTCTCCTTCGGGTTCAATCCATCCAATGGCGACCTCGGCTACCATCTGAACTCGCTCTTCCGCGCGAACCCGGACAAGACGAAGGCGCCCTATGTCTGGAACATGATGTGGTACCAGAACGATCAGGTCGATGCGCTCCTTAACCAAGCGGACCAGACTGTCGACCGTGCGAAGCGCTTCGACCTGCTCGGGCAGGCGCAGACGATGATCTGGAACGACGCGCCGATGATCTGGCTGTATGTCCCGGACCTCCTTGCCGGTGCTCGGAAGTCGGTGAATCGGGTCACCGTTTGGCCCACAGTTTTCACCGTTGTGCGGGACGCCTGGAAGTCGTAGCGATCGCATTGCCGGGGTGAAGGGGTTGCACCGGCCTGGATGGAGTGAGGCGCGATGGCGCGGTATCTGGCACGGAGACTGCTTCTGATTCCACCGACCCTACTCGTCGTCGCGACGCTCGTCTTCGTCATCTTCCGGCTGGTGCCGGGCGATCCGGCGCAACTGGCGGCGGGGGACAGCGCGAGCGCGGACGTCGTGCGGTCGATCCGACACCAGCTCGGACTCGATCGCCCACTCATCGTGCAGTACGGCCGGTACCTCGCCGATCTCGCCCGGGGGCATCTGGGCACGTCCCCCGTTTACGGGGACAGGGTGGCGAGCCAGGTGCTGGGTCGTCTGCCCGCCAGCGTGCTCCTCGCCTGCGCCGCGATGATCATCGCAAGCGTTGTCGGTGTGACCGGGGGTGTGATCGCGGCGACGCATCGGTCTTCGTGGCTCGATTACCTCTGCACGCTCGGGGCGGTGGGCGGTATCTCCTTCCCCGGCTTCTGGCTTGGCCTGATGCTGATCATCATCTTCGCGGTCACGTTCCGCTGGTTCCCGGTGGCGGGACTGCACGGGCCCCGCTCGCTCGTCCTCCCCGCCGTCACGCTCGCCGTCAACCAGATGGCGGTGATCGCGCGCATGACGCGATCGAGCATGCTGCAGGTCCTCGATCAGGACTACATCCGGACTGCGCGTGCCAAAGGGCTGCGCGAGCGGCTCGTGCTTACACGACACGCGCTCGGCAACGCGCTCATCCCCACCGTGACGATCGCGGGGCTCCAGTTCGGCTACCTGCTCGGCGGATCGGTCGTGATCGAGACCGTCTTCGCCTGGCCGGGCGTCGGCCGCCTCCTGATCGATGCGATCCAGACGCGCGACTACGCGACGGTGCAGGCGGTGGTGCTGCTCTTTGCCGTCCTCGCGCTGATCGTCAACCTCGTCGTCGACCTCCTGTATGCTGCCCTCGATCCGCGGGTCCGCTATGCATAACGATCAGGCCTCCGCGTTCCCGGCCCGACCGCAGGCGGACACGGGGGCCGCCTTTGCGGAGACCCGATCGCGGCGGGGGGTGATCGCGCGGCTCGCGCGCAATCGCATTGCGCTCGCCGGAGCGATTCTCATTGGAATCTTCATCCTTCTCGCTATCCTCGGGCCGCTCCTCTCCCCCTACGACGCGACGACACCGGTATTGGGGGAGCGCTTGCAGGCGCCCTCGCTCGCGCATCCCTGCGGGACGGACGATGTCGGCCGCGATCTCCTGACCCGAATCGCGTACGGTGCGCAGCTCTCCCTGCTGATGGGCGTCGCCGCGATGGCGGTGGCCTGTGCGATCGGCGTGCCGGTCGGGATGCTTGCCGGCTACCGGGGGGGCTGGTATGACCTGGGGCTCATGCGCACCGTCGATGTGCTCCTCACCATACCGAGTGTCGTCCTCGCCATCGCGATCGTCAGCGCCCTGGGGGCGGGGGTGACGAGTGTGATCCTCGCGGTCGGGGTGACATCCATCCCCGCTTTCGCGCGGTTGACGCGCGCGGTCGTGCTGACCCTGCGCGAGCAGGAGTTCGTCCAGGCGGCGCGCGTCAGCGGCGCAGCGGACCTCCGCATCTTCCGCCTCCATCTCCTCCCGAACGTGCTGCCGTCGCTCATCGTCCAGATTTCCCTCGGCATCGGCACGACGATCCTGATCGCGTCGGCGCTCGGCTTCCTCGGTCTGGGGGTGCGGCCACCGACGCCGGAGTGGGGCGTGATGCTCAGCCGCGGGCGCACCTACGTCTCGTCCGCGCCCCACCTCGTCATCTTCCCCGGACTGGCGATCGCCCTGCTCGTCCTCGCCTTCAACCTGCTCGGCGATGGTTTGGTGGATACATTGGACCCGCGCAGCGCCGAAGGTGGACACTGAATGTTGGCGGAGGACAGATGTCAGATAGGAGGAGAGGGACCAATGGCCGTACGCGAAGGATATGAGCCGGTAACAACACCGGTCACGACTGCGGAGATCCGGGCGCGGGTCGCGCGTCTGCCGCGTGTGTCACTCGCACTGACGCCCACCCCACTGCAGGAAGCGCCCCGCCTCGCCGGAGAACTCGGCATCGGTCGCTTGTATATCAAGCGGGATGACCTGACGGGCCTCGCGTTCGGCGGGAACAAGACGCGCAATCTGGAGTTCCGCCTCGCCGAGGCGGTAGACGAGGGCGCGGATGTCATCATCGCCGGGCTCGAGGCGCAATCGAATTCCGCACGGCAAACGACCGCCGCGGCCAATATCCTTGGCATGCGCACCATCCTCATCCTGAGGCAGGACCGCGACTGGAGCTGGGAGGGGAACATCCTGATTGACCGGCTGCTCGGCGCGGAGGTCCGCTTTCTCGCGGGCGATCATGCGGCAATGGACCGTGCGCTCCGCGAGGCGGCGGCGGAGCAGCGGCGTCTCGGCCATCGGCCCTATGTGATGAATCACGCCGGGGCGTTCGCGCTCGGTTCGGCGCTCGCGTATCTCCTTTGTTTATTGGAAATAGTCGAACAGCTCGCGGCAGTTGGGCAGGAAGCGACCCATGTCTACATGGCATCGGGGAATAAGGGGCATGCGGGCTTGATTCTGGGCCGCATCCTGCTCGGAAAAACCTTCCGCCCGATCGCGATCAGCCAGAACCGCACCACGGATCGCGTCTCGGGCGCGATGCAAGGGGTGCAGGACGCGGCCCATGCACTGGGCTGGGACGTTGCCGTGTCCGAGGCGGACGTTGAGAGTTACGACGACTATGTGGAAACTGCGTACGGGCGGCCGTCGCCGATGGGCCTTGCGGCGATCAGGCTCGCGGCGCGCACGGAGGGTTTATTGCTCGATCCGATCTATACTGGGAAGGCGATGGCCGGACTGATCGATCACGCACGGACCGGGCGGCTGGGCCGGGAGAGCGTCGTTGTTTTCGTGCACACGGGGGGCCTGCCCGCGCTCTACGCCTTCCCGGAGGAAGTCTTGGCGGGTATCTGATCGTGCCCGTTCCACGTTGTCGCCGTGCCGCACGCACGCTCGTCACCCATCAAGCCTGAAGAGGGTGACGAGGCGTTCGGCGTGGGGATGTTTGGCTTTGTAGAGGGTGGCGCGGGAGCGGCCAGTGGTCGCCAGACTACCATGCTCCGACGGGACCTGGATCTCGGAGACCTTGGCACCGGCGTCCTTCGTCGGTGATTGCGCGGCGCGGCCTGCGCATCCGCTGGGGGATCGGGAACGCATGCAAGCGGCGCGGCGTGGCCAGGTCTGTCGAACGTCCACCCCTGGATGAACGCTCCATCATCCGGTACGCTCTGGCGAATGCGCGAGTGCGATGGCGCACTGATGCGATTGTGCGGTGCAGCGACCGCATGCAGGAAAGGGGTGGGGATGGCGCATGTGCTGGCGGTGGCGATGCAGAAGGGCGGGGTGGGGAAGACGACCACCGCGCTCAACCTCGGCGTGGCGCTCGCCGCGCGGGGCAAACGGGTCCTGCTGATCGACGCGGACCCACAGGCGAACCTCACCCAGGGGCTCGGCGTTGACCCGGAGAGGACCACATACAGCATCTACGAGGTGCTTCTGAACCCGGAGCACGGGGTCGGCTTCGCCACCATGGCGACGAATGCGGGCGTGGACCTCGTCCCGTCGACCCTCGCCCTCGCCGGCGCGGAGCTCGAACTCGCCGGCAAGGTCGGGCGCGAGCTGCTGCTGCGCAAGGCGCTGCGGGAAACCGACGGGCGGTACGACTACGTGCTGATCGACGCGCCGCCCTCCCTCGGTCTCTTCACGCTCAACGCGCTCGCGGTGGCGGGGAGCGTCCTCGTGCCGCTGCAGGTCCACGCCTACGCGCTCAAGGCGATGCCGCAGCTCGAGGCGACGATCGACCTGGTGCGCGAGCTCAATCCGGCGCTGGCGCTGGGCGGGATCGTCTGCACGTTCGTGGATCGGCGCACGAGCCTGAGCCAGAGCGTGGAGGGCGAGATCCGCCGGCGGTACGGCGCGCTCGTCTTCGCGACAGTGATCCCGGTCAACACCAAGCTGGCGGAGTCGCCGGCGGCGGGGGAGTCGATCGGCCGCTACGCACCGACGAGCACGGGCGCGCGCGCCTACACGGCGCTCGCCGCGGAAGTGGAGGGCCGGTATGGCCGGTAAGAAGGATCTGACGGCATTGCTGGGCACCGAGGGCGCGAAGCCCGCGCTGCGCCGGGGGCGGGGGATGCGCCTCTCCACCGACGCGGCGGGCGGCGACGAGGAGGCAGTAAACGCACGAACGCAAGAGCGCAAAAACGCACAATCGCATCAACGCATAAGTGCGACTAGTGAGCCGACGCGAGTGAACCGCGGCTACAAACTGCGGGAGGATTTGATCAAGGCGTGCAAGCGGATCGCGCTGGAGGAGGATCGCCATCTCTATGCGGTGATGGAGGAGGCGCTCGAGGCATATCTGACACAGCGGGCGGGACGGTGACGGCGGATGACCATGATCGGCGGCGTCGTGCCACCGAGATCGTCGGGTCTGAGATTGCCGCCTATCGCTCGCCGAATTGGCGTCGGTAGGGGATGTGCAGCGCGGCGGCGGCCTTGCGCTTGACCGCCTCGCCGCGGCGGTCGTAGCGGCTGGTCGTCTGGACGTTGGCATGGCCGGCGAGGCGCTGGACGGTCGCGATATCGACGCCGGCATCCAGGAGATCGGACATGAAGGTGCGGCGCAGGTCGTGCGGAGAGAACGCCGCCACCCCGGCGGACGTCGCCCGAACCCGCAGGATGTCGAGGATGGACTGTGCCGAGAGGCGTTCGGCGGAGACGTGTCCACCCCGCCGGATGCGGACGAAGAGTGGGCCGGCGATTTCCCCGCGCAGCCCCAGCCAGTCCTCCATCGCCGCCACGCCGCCCGGCGGTAGATACGTCATGCGCGCCTTGCGCCCCTTGCCGCTGCGCACCGCCAGCCCGCCCTCCCCGGGCTCGTAGTCGGCGCGATCGAGCGCCACCGCCTCGGAGCGTCGCAGCCCCGCACCATACAGCGTGGCGATCAGCGCCGCATCCCTGGCGCCAGCCACGGAGCCATCGGTACATATCCCTAAGAGCCCCGCGATCTCGCCGGGGGTGAGCGCCCGCCCAGCGGGGAGGGTCTCGCCGCGCACGCCCGGGAGATCGACCGCCCGGTGGTAGTCGACCGCATCCATCTGCCCGAGCCGCCACGCCTCCTTGAGCACCCCGCGGAGCGCGGCGAGTTGCTTGTTGACGGTCGCCGGCGCGTAGCGCTCGGCGAGGAGCGCGCGGATTGCGGCGGTGTGCTGGTAGCGCAGTTGCGCCCAATCGAGCGTCGCCGCCTCGCGCTCGTCGTCCGTCAGCACGCCCGCGATGAGGTCGAGGGCCTCGCGCATCGTTCGGCGGGACCCGGCATCGAGGCGGGACAAATAGACAGCGGCGGGGTGTTGATCCATATGGGTCGGAGTAGCGGGGACGATCGCACCGGCCACACTCGGCGGGGTTGGCATGATATCCATAGCGTTCATCCGCGCTCCTGAGAAAAGTGATCGCCGCACCGGAGGATGTTCACCCCGCCCGCCCGCTATCGAGCCCCCGGGCCGATGCGCCCGCCGCTTCGATGCCGACACGAGCGCGGCGAAGCCGCTCGGTGATGCCACGATCATCGGCCGGGGCGGCGTCGCCTTGATCGGCCAAAATCGTTTTCACCGCCGACGGGGTGTCGACGGCTGCATGCACGGTATCGATCCCATCTTTCAGCATATCGTCGTGGGCATCGTGGCCGCGGAACATGATGTTGCCGAGGTTAATCATCGCCCGCTCTCCTTCGGCATCGGTCGCTCGGGCCGCATCGACGACCTGCGCAATTGCGGTCAGGGACGACCGGCACGAATACTGGTATGGCGGCACCGGCGAATAGCGATCCCGCTCTCGCGCCTGACCGAGGCGCGCGCGTTCCCGGATCGTCAGCGGCATGGCGGCGCCATCGTCCGCGAAGGGATGCGGATCGTCACCCGCGAGTGCATGACCTTCCCGTCGGGATGCAGGCGCTGCTGGACGAACTGGCGATAATCCGGATTTTGCACGTCACCTCCTCTCCTCATTTCTACCTGCGAGAACGATCATTCTCATAACTAGTCTAACAACGTTCGGAACCCGGCGCAAGGGGCGTTAAGAGGCGGCACATTATGGACTTCGATGCATTTGGTACCGCATGGCGCAAACCTAATGCGTGTTCAGGGGACCTCTTCGGGACTGGCAAAATGAGCCTGCAAGTCCCACCGGACATCGGTGTCTGCCGCCTACATCAGTTGAGGGAGAATACGCCCCACAACAATCCCGACGACCTCCTCTGAGCAAGCACTAAGGAGTAGCGCAGACAGCGATGGGTCGCGCTTCGGTTGCATTGCTCGGCTAAACAATACGTGCTGCTGGGCGACCAACGGAGCGCGACCAACGCACCTCCGTGATCGATGCGCAAATCCGAGGGGTGCGTTGCCTGCTCGCGATCGCCGACGATGCACCGCGATGAACAGCCGCAGGAAGAGGGCAATGGCGATCGTTCCCGACGACCGATGCGGCGTGCCATGGTTGTCGGTTAAGAAATCTTATGCGCCATTGATGTATAGGGCTGCGAGAGGCCCGTCTTCACTTGTGCCACGGTCCGCCGGGTGACCGTGCCGCGTGAACGGCAGGCCGGTCATGAGCGCATGCGGGGGCGACATGAGGAACGGTGATCGTTTCCGTGAATGCTGCTCTGAAAATACCCGTTTTCATCGGCGGTGGTGCGTCCGCGACGCATGACAAACTGCTGGCGTTCCGATCGCCGGGTTGCGGCGTCGGAATGCTTGCCACTGGCGCTGCTTCGCGTCGTCGTGGGCAAATGCGTCGGTGAGCGCAATCGGCGGCGCGGGAGGGAGCGTTGTGCCACGTTGAGAGAAGGTTGCCCCGATCGCCGCCGCGAGGGTGGGACCGTCGAAGGCGAAGTCCTTCATCCCGCTGTTGCCGATGCCGGGCGAGACCATCGCCCCCCATTTCTCTGCCATAAGCTGAGTATCGATAGAGGTTCTCCACGGATATGTATCCCGTAATAGCCTCCCCTAGCACTCCCCTAACTGCATCGCCTCATCCATCACCTCGTGCGCCTAGGCTTTTCGCCGACCGAATGCAGTCCACCTCGGTATTTTGGTGAAGCGAAGAAGAAAAAATATGGGCATTTAGCCTGCTTTTTGCGCTAATGATTGACGATTCACCCATTAGTCGGTACAATGCAGTCGTCCCGACCATTTGTGCCTTCTCGCATCTCGCACAGGAGGTAGCGCCACGACGAGTAATGGGTTCGCCCTCGACGAGCTCGATCTGCGGATTATTTCCGCGCTGCAGGACGATGGTCGCAAGCCGACGAGCGAAATTGCTCTCGCCCTTGACGTGCCACGTACCACCGTCGCGCGCCGGATTGAGCGACTGGTTCGCGAGCGTATCATCAGAATCGGTGTCTTCGCGAATAGCGCAAAGATCGGCCTTCCTGTCCACACCTTGACGGAGCTTTGCGTCGAGCCAGCCAAGCTCGAGGCGGTGGCCGAGGCGGTGGCGGCATTGGATGAAGTACGTTGGGTCGGTATGGTGACCGGACATTGCGATCTCATTACGGAAGGGATGTTCCCGTCCGAAGAGCACCTGCGCGACTTCATCACGCGGCTCGCGCAAGTGTGCGGGATCAC
>JAABUU010002493.1_pt1 | contig 26096 bp, 20 predicted proteins | sample 5559301 | NCBI WGS metagenome assembly JAABUU01 (sample SAMN10711884, study PRJNA513360) | rock metagenome | isolation source: Antarctica rocks | place: Antarctica: Victoria Land, Richard Nunatak white | reverse complement strand
GTGCGATTCGATGCACGAGGCGACGTGTTGTTCGCGGGCCGTTTCGCTGCCGTCGTGAGCTTTGGGTGGGAGAGCGGCGTGGCAGATTGGGCATTCGTCTTCTTCGCGGAGGACGGGGACTGGGATTGGAGGTGGGTGGGGGGCGGTATGGGCGGGTGGGAGCGGGGTGTCGATGTCTAGCATGGAGCGGTAGCGGGATGAGGGGTGGATGGTGTTGGTGGAGGCGTGGGGACGGTGACGGGCGTGGTGGGGTCGGTCGAGGGGGTGGTGGTGCTTTTGAGTTAATGGTTAGCGTTCTTGTTCGTCTTATTTCTCGGGAGAGTGGGAAGGTGTTGGAAGGAGCCTGGCAAGGGTAGGTACGGTAGGGGAGGGATATCTTGATTGACTTACATCGGGAAATGGGGCACCGGGTGCAGAGCCAGATAACGAGGGGTACCGAGGAGGGACTGGTGGAGTAGGAGCCGGCCCGTGATCATGCCGATGTCGACGATATGATGGCGGCCCGACTACTGGGAGGACATCGTGACCGACCGGGATTTGGGCGTCCATCTATTGCCGGACGTAATTGTTAGAGTGCGATTCCGACTTCGAACTCGAACTAACTTACAGCAAAATCCCTTCTGCGTCGCCTTCTCAAGAACGTCTCCAAGCTTTCTCTCTGATTTCCGTGGGGGGCAGAACCGTCCATGTTGCGCCATAGGTCTGAAGGCGCTGATGCTTCTGTCCTCGATTGAGGTTCACTCGCAGTCGATGAATTATCTGCTGACCTGGAGTATAGGGATGACAGCTGTTGTGATCGGTCTAAAATGACTCCAGGGGGAACGTGGGGTTCAAGCCGCCCGAAATTGAGAGACGGTGGCATAGATTGAGGGTTTGTAATACGTGGTGTGTAAGTTGGAGGTGGTAAAGGGTTCGGATCCGGTACACAGGGATTGCATAGTCGAACCTCTTGCCCACCACCAAGTGCGGCATCAACCCTACGGATTTCTTCAGTCCTTCCCTCGGCTTGATTTCGACCGGTGGTAGAAGGAGATGCTATAGTTTCGTCGCCATCTCCCGTCAGATCAACGATTTCAATGTCGGCCGGTCTGGCCGTAGTGAAACCGGAGCTGGCATCCATAGGAGGGTGCACGATGTATTGCCGCGGTATAGTGATCCGATGTGGAGAGCAGCTGGCGCATACCAGTCTTCCACACTTCCTGCAATGATGTTTCCTGTACCAGAAGTTGAACTGTGTTCCGCATATTGGACATTTCGAAACCTCTGAATCCGGCTGCCATCTCGGTAGGAAGACCTCCCTACTCCTGTCCCTGGGGCTATCTTGGGTCGGCCTTCGTGGTAATAGTCCTTCGGGGCTTGATAGGTCTATGATATTGCTTCTGGCTGAGCCAGACGCACTCATGGCACTGTTGCTCCTTCTTTGCGGCGGAGGAGGCATTGAAGAACGGATCGCTCCGACAGGAGCATGTCTGTGGATGATGCCGCTGCTCGATGTTCTTCTAGTACGATCATCCTCGTGCGCCGTCAACCTTCTCTTTCTATCCACAGCCATCATTGTAGCCCTCCTTGCATCAACCTGAGCCTGTCTATCACTACGCGATGCTTCGTCACCAGGCCCTTCCCGAAGGAAATCTATCCATGTTTCGCCAACACCCTCTCCACCGCCGGCACCTAACATGCTGCTGTACGGGCCTAGACCGAACCTAAAAACATCACTGTCGCTATGCCCTCTCCATAAAGGGTTCCTGATGGACGGCCTATCATTGTCGCTGCTTCCCTCTCCGGACTGAGTAGACAAGTTCCCCACAGCATTTTGAGGGGCGCGAGAGGGAATATGTCTCGAAGAACCCGGTGGCGAGTCCATTTGCACTTTCGAGGTTAGCCGTGGCCGTTTCACACGCCGGGTGCAAGGCTCGTGCTCGGTATCGAAGCGGCGATCCAGGTTGAACTCGAGCGAAGACCTTGCGGTCTGACTATGGCGAACGCAAACAATCCCCTGGGTGAGCGTGGTTGCGCTCGGTCTCGGCGGTACTTGTATTTCATGGGATTGTTGACGGTGTCATGCAGGTTCATACATGGTCTCGTGCTTTGGCTTTGGTTACCAATCGGTACGTCGCTTTCCTTTGCAATCCATGCAATGCCACGTACAGCGTCTTGTTGTCGGGGAGCAATGACTGAGTGTTGCAAGAGAGGATGACGGTGTTAGAACCTCTCCATTAGGTATTCAGTCAGAGCTTCGCCGCTTTCTTTACGTTGATCAGTACTCGGGCTCCCGGTAGAAGCCGAAGCGATCCCTGGGAATGTGCTCTTTGGGTATAGCGCTAGCTTAGTTTACTGACTGGGAGGCACTTTTATAGGCATTCGACAGCGTTATGAAGCCAAGTCTTTGACGTAAATCCTAGATAATCTGGATGGTGGGGCTTTGTGTGCAGATTCTACGACCAAGGAAAACCGAAGTGGTTGGGGCTTCGTACTTAGTTAAGAGCTTCGAAATGAGTTCTCAGCGGAGTTTATGCGAGGGCCAATACCTAAATTCATCATATAGGGCCGGTGTTGCTTCACGTCAACATCACATCACTGGAACCTCATGCCCTGTACGCAGTATTGCTTGAGGCAGTCTGCCGATCTTTCTTTGATTAGGTCGATTTGTAAAGTACATAGGCAAAATCATTTGTTACAAAGGTTGAAGTAGATAGATATCGTTGAAGTCGACCAGACACGTTCGGCTGGCTGGCCCCTGATCAAACATTTCCGACCCTCATCGCCGATATCTCCGCCGCATGTTCGTATCCTACAAGAAAGAATTGAACAATGTCTCGCTCACTCTTTATAAAGAATTCAATCTGTCAGTGGCGTGATGTGCATATATTCTCGGTAGGAATATCTGGCCGACGGCTTGTGCGCAAAGCCAGATGTGCAACGCTGAACCCATCTCCACGCTGCCCAGCCCCAGAACCCAACGACTCGACTTTTATTTCAAAGCAAGGAAACTCGTGACGGTCGTGAGAACAAACAGAGGGCCGATTTAATTCTGCGCGTGGGCAATTTATGAGCTTTATGTAAAATAATATGAGTTGGGTATCTTAAATCAAATCCGACACTCTGTACTTCCGCTGCGTCTTTTGTCGTCGTCGACAAGCTCTGCCGTACTCCCTAAGAACGATTGATCATCCGGGCTTGCTTTGTGGATTGCATCGCTGGCCCGGTGCTGTTGAACGTATCCCATACTCGACGGTCGGTCATTCCGAGTATCTGGAGCAAGGGAACCCAACACTGAAGACGAGTGTCTGACGTGACTGGCGCTTTGGCCCGTTCTCTCTTCACCTGGTGTGGGACCAACGCTTGAGTTCGTAGACTCGGCCCCTGTTGACAGTCGGTCAGACTTTGTAGACGAAGGCTTAGATTCGAAAGGGAGACGACGTGATGTGTTCGTAGGTTCCAATCCATGCTCCAACGGACGGTTCAAGCCGTACGAAAAGTTCTTGACTTTCGGAGGAGATGACGGTGGTGTTGGTCCCACAGTAGCTAGTCTTGGCGCTCCCGTGGATACGGAATCCGGTTGACCCGGGGTTGACTGGCGCCTTGAGCTCCTTTGTGGGATGATGGGTGATCGTCGCGCTTTGTTGCTCGTACTGGCATATGACGGCTTCGAGCTTGCTTTGGATGCAATCCGACTCGGCAGCTCGATTCCGCCTCCGGTATCAATGTTAGGAAGAATTGGAGGAATCTGCGAGATCTGGCTAAGCCGCGCTCGTCCCGATTCTTGGTGCTCATCAGAATCGAGATCACTGGTATCATTCTCGTCGGAAGGCGCGAGGGATGGTGTGTCCTTGTCTTGTGCGCGTCGTGTGCCGCCTCCAATTGCGTCACCCTCATCGCTGAGAGCGAGAGTGCGACTCCTCTCGGCGCCAGTAATTTGGGGATCGTCCCGGTAAGGTTCTGCTCCATCCACGGTCGTGGCCCCTGGTTTGACGTGTGGGCCCAACGATGGTGGCACCCTAGAGCTCCTGACAACCTCAAAACCTTTGCCTTTGTCTTTTGTTTTCCCGCCAAACAGACCTTTAATCCAGCCGGTGGCAGACGATACTGGTCCTGTGGGATCCGCTGGACCAGTCTTCAATCTCCGGGTTGGTAGATTGGATAATGCTGGTCCACGGACACCGTAATAGAAGTCAACCTCCCGCACGGCGTAGTCGGTTGGAGATCCTCGCTGATCGTTCACGTTGGGATCTGAAAGATCTCGCTGAGCACCAAGATAGGCAGGAATCGGTGTAGCTCTGCCAGAGGCTGGCGGGATATCAATCAGGTCCACTGCTTCTCCTTGCTCAGGACTATTTCGACTCCAGTCCTTATTAGTCCAGTCCCCACTGTTCCAGGATCGCCGACTCGGGTCGCCCGGTAGATTCGTTTCCAACGTTGTCCTCCTTGCACGTGGGGGCCGATAATAGGGGTCTGCGGCCTCAGCAGACTTAAGACCTAGTATACCGCCCCGAGGCGACTCTCCAACCCCAGCATTTGGACTAGCTCCTTGGAAGAAAGGGGCCCCGTTGGAAGCACCGGTAGTCGTGGGTGTGTACGGCGCACTGCCGCTACCACGGTGGGGATGACCCGCGCTTGGCGCGCTGATCGAGTCAAGGCCAACGCTTCTTCTCCCATCACTGGCCGCATGCCTGTTCAAGAGAACTGCAGAGCTGCCAGACAAGCTGCGGGACCTTGCGTCGTTGAGCTGAATAGACTTGTGGTCGCTATCATGACCCAACATGGCCGCATCCGAAGTCATGCTATTCCGAGCAGCACCATCACGTCGAGATAATCTCCGGGAGAGCTGGCGCATGCCGAAGACCTGGTGATGGAGCAACGAAAGTTAGCATTATGCTTCATCTGGTAAGAGACAGATGCCTGCGTAGGAGAGGGTATTTCGAATGGTAACTTGGACTACTCACCTTGACAAGCCCTCCTCGTCTGGCCGTTCCGCCGGCCATACCTTCCTCTCCACCGGCACCAGCAAGTCTTGCAGCCACTTCAATGACAGTCTGCACCGCATTTAGGAAGAAGCCGAACACTAGCACGATGGCGTGCATTAAGAGGATAACGTAACCAATCCAGCCCCGTGGTGCCTCTGTGACACCCAATGAAGGTACAAAGGCCACGCTGAGGAGAATAATTACGAGCCTGATGATTGCAAAGAAAATATGGTAAGCATTCATGGAAGTCGACGAATGGAACGGTCGGAAGGCGTTCAGGGTGAGGATGAAGATGACTTCGCAAATTGCTAGAAGAATCAACTGAGCAATACCGGAAGGTTGAAGGGCACCAATGGCGACACCGCGAACGAAGGTTAGGAGCACTGGAATGAGAGCAAAGGTAGCAGCGTTATCGGAATAGGTGTTGTAAAGCGGACCGTAAAGCATCACAGTTGGCAGGTCGTCGAATAAGAACGACCGCGGCCTGGTGGAAGCAATGAGCCAGAGAAGCCAACCGGCGAAGGCGATTAAGACAAGTAAGAGAATTGCTGCAAGAGCCACGGTGAAAGTGGGCGACTGAGGCGCGACAACCAGTTGGAACATCGACAAGGCAACTACCGGTAACAGGAAGTAGTTGAACAAGAGGCGGACTACGTTTCCGACCGTGAAAGGCATATTCTTGGCTCGTAGGTCCTCCTCTTGCGTATTCGATAGATACCGCCAGGCCCATCGGAAAACAAACCAAGCTTGGATACACGATATCACGGCGGCCAAAATGATCAACAGCCATATGACCATACCAGCCCATATGTCTCTCACGCTACTGATGCCCACCAGCTGGCTCAGGCGGTCCAGCCCGTAAGTTCCATTGACCACGTAGAGGCCGTCCATTAAGCTCTGTGTACCGTTACCGTGACTCACAAAACTTTCATTGAACATCAAGACAGACCAGCTGGCCTGGCTGACGACCGGTTGATAGTAGCCAGGATAGTTGAGACTGAGCCCTCCTGCAAGGACCATGAATTGTATATAATGCAGACAGTCCCCGAAGCCAGGCGTCACCAGCCGCAGTAAATCTGCGTCTCGTCCATAATTACTCGCCCACCGGAAGGTGTCGGCCGAGCCCCAGGGACTGTAGATTGCAGCAAAGGCGGTAGCAAATCCTACACTGACCAAGATGACAAGCGGAAGATAGGTGAGTAGGGTTGTAACAGTAGATCCGAGGTCAGGAGTAAGACTGGCGGAAATGCATGCCAGATCTGCATTGGTGACATCGCCGGAGGTGACTCGCAGGGTGGTAGAGATTGTGGTGAACGCATACGTAGAATACAAGTCATGAGCCACCGTGACAGCGGGAAGTTGCAACGGATCGCTCCTACGGACGGTGTTAGCTCCTGTAACCACTCGGAAGACTGATATGTCAGCTGTGTCCAACTTTGCCACTTACCCATTGGCAGCGAAGGAAGGCCCCAAAGGGCATCTGCCATGTATGGTCGCGTTACAAAACCTCGAGGGCGTAGCATCATATGGCGTATAGCTGAGCACGCTGAACTTAGCGAAGAGCGTCGAGTACTTGTTGTTCGGTTCGCTCAGGTCCACAATCTTCCCGATGGTAGAGTTGGGGTTGGTCCACTGGGGATCATTGGGTGCAGGATAGGGCACCTGCGTAGCGACACCGGAGACATTGCCATACACAGTGACATTAAGATTGTGGCTCGGGAATGTCGTATTAAAGGAAGCGTAGAAGTGTAGAGGTACAAATTGCAGTTGAAGCGGGTTGGAGTTGACTATGTTCGGACTGAGGCAGTTCTCGAAGTTGACGTAAGCGGCAGCAGCGGGTTTTATCAAGCCGGCGAGGGTGATGGTCAACCATAGGATATTTATTATCTTGGTGAAGAGGAGTGACGTCTGCCGCCGTCGTGGATGTGGTGGAGCCTCTTGCGGCTGAAAATTTGTATCCTTCCTCAGCCTTTGCCAGCACGACAATACCAACCGCCGATTCGGAATCATTGGCGTTATTCTTGAACGTTCCCTCGCTTCAGCATCTTGACCTGTAACATCGATTGCCATCTCCAGTGTGCCCATTTCATTCGCTCCCTCCCCGGCAACCCCCAGCTGGAGGGCACCTGAGGCTCCCTTTCACGCCACGTCTGATAGGTATACCGGCAAAATTCCAACCTCAACGGATTCTCCGAGCGAGGGTGCTCTTGTTCTCGATGCTGCCGTTCCGGCCACGGCGGACTTCGCTGCGCTTCTGCGAAGAAGTTGCGGCGTCTGACGGGGACGGCTGGGCGACGTTGATTAATGTACAGTGGGGGAGGCGAACGCGCATAGAAGATTTCCACCGTGAAGAGGCATCCGGAAGAGAAAGAAAGACGAGTTGACACTAAAAGAAGAATGTTTGGGGTAGGAACATCGTTCAATTGGTACGATGCTTTCCCTTCTGGCAGCACTCGTATGAACAATAATAATAAGTTAATATATAATGAAGGCCAACAGGGAAGGCTCGGCACCATGCCACCGGCTAAGGTGTAACGAGCAGGGACTAAGGCACGTTTGGTGGGTTACAGTACCTTACCGGAAGCTAGTGGTTCCAGGAAACGGTATAATAACGCTGTTAGTGCCAAGAGCATGTCGATGTATATTTTCAGTGCAGATTCAATGCTGATTAAGTGCTGAGCATTGCTTCAGAATGATGTTAGTGTAGTGTTTTGAATTGGAATTGGATTACATATTAACTACTAAAGAACTCACTGCTGCCATTAAAACGGTGATTGTAGTGTTTCAGGAAAACAGCGAGTTCCCCTAAGGTATGATACAGTACAAAAATACCTTACTGTACCTTACCTGGTAACCCTGCGAAACATAACGTCATCAATAAGGTATACAACTAAGGCATACGTATAGTATTGTACACTTATTGACTACCTATAGGTACCTTACCTACCACCTACTACTGTACCCAAGGTAAGGTACAGTACCTTAGTTGATGATTGAAGTAAATGCCAGCACGATGAAGAGAGAGATCCAAAAATAAATGATGTGCTGTTACAGTATAACGAAGCCATACGGAGTACGAAGTGCAGGTACTGTAATCAAGATTTCCTGCTGTGATGCAGGAGCCGAGGAGTCAAATATGTACAGTACCTTACCTTACCTTACCTTACCTTACCTACCTAAGGTATACTTGACCTTGCCGTCGCCACTGCACTATACCCAAGATAGGGTTAGGCTACGCCTAGTTAGTTATCTGGCTGTGAAACCTGGCTTTCAGAAGAGGTAAGGTGGGTTACGCTACAGCACGCTTTGGGCTGGTCGGCTGTCGATCATTGATCTATTATTAGCGGATGACTGTCAATAACGGTACGCATTGGCACGGTAGCAATGCTCCGATGGAATCTCATAACGTGGCTGAAAAACGTTAGTAGTATCAGGCTTCCAAGTCTCTTGGGCTTCCTCTCTCGTAAAAAGAGCCTGTGCAGTTATCTCAACTGCAAACCACGAAAGGCGTTTGCGAAGACTCATTATTGCTCCCAGATGAATATTATGTGAACATTAGCGTGAGATGGAGAAAGGACACCAGACTTGACTGTCTTATGGTACATTGTCGCTGAGCGGTTGGTGCTTCATTTCCTCTCTAGTGTAGGAGTGGTCCCTCTGGCTGTGTCTGTGTCTCCATAGACTCCCTCCGTCATTCAGAGAAGAAGGATACCCCGGCCACCGCATCCCTCATTGCAATAAGTGTTTTGGGAGAGCATGGCAAGTGCTACACCCACCATACGCTCCATCCCACTGTCTTTGGACAGGTCAAGCTCATTCCCATTTGAGACTGAACACAAATGTATCTGACTATAGGCGAACGGCGCTTTCCCGTGAAACCAAGCATCACAGTCATGAGCCAAGCCCAAGCCCCAGTCTGACGCTCCGGAGTCCTAGTGCTTCGTCGTCCCGTGCCCATTCCACAGCTGCGAGGTCGAGACCCTCGGCCCAACAGCCGCGGGCGTGTTCGCCCACCTGGACCAGTTCTCAGTCGGACCCCCATAACACATGCAATTGTTCTCGCAGTACCGATGCGCGGCTTGAAGCTCGTGGTCGTTCCGGTCCGTCTCTCCCAGCATGTCGCAAACGGGTTGGTATCTTAGTGGGAAGGTGGGGTGGTGAGCCTCGTAGCAGTCGCAAGCCATCTGGCTGGAGATGCAGAAGCGGTACAATGTCGGGTGGGTAGGTCGTCTGAACCCTAGCGGTGGTAGCAAGTCCATGCAGTTGAAGCGCTGAGGGGGGTGAGTTAGCTTGATGAGATGACTTTTTTCGGGGTGGGTCGGGGGAGTGCGGGACTTAGAGTACAGCTTGGATTGTAGGTGGTGGAGCACATCTTGCGAGATGAGCCAGTGTGAGAGCGAGAAGGATGCCATTGAGAAGCAGGAGATGAGGAGATCTCATGTTGTTAGATACCTAGGAATTTAGAACGTAAGAATGGAGGAGGACCATTTTCATAATGAGACGGAGGAAGCTCCTCAGATCTATATACTTGATACTCCATCATAGAAAATCACACAGTTGCTCATTCGCGATTGGCCATGCAGTTATTAGGATGCCTTGACTTGAAGCACACAGCCTGACGGACCCTTGTTTGAAGTTACAGTAGCAGACTTGGCATACATATGGGGCTCTAACTGCAAAGCGCATACGCAGCGCTGTGCAGAGATCCGACAAGTAGTGGATGCAAAAGTAATAGAATCCCGCAGATAATGGATTAGAGTGACACCTGCAGTGGACGGCACACTGCGGCATGATCGTAGGAGCTGTACCTCAGGTACATCTCAGGCTGTGTAAAGTCAATTGAAACAAGATGATTGCCGCGTTAGTCGAAAAGGGCATATATTTCCGTTCCAGTAAGCCGCAAATCTCGTGTAACATGGAGGATTCTAAGATCTTGACAGTCCACTTGGATAGTTTAGCTGGAAATTCCAAGCCGTGAAGTTGGACCGAACTCTGAGCTCTCACTGGTGTTGCTGCTTCTGCTTCGAACATTTCTGAGAGGCCAAGCGGCACAGACACTACCTGAACCCTGCGTTGCAAATAATTAGCAGAAAGGAACCATAACAACGATATGCACAATAGTTTTTTATCTAGCATCTCAGGACACTACAGAGGGTTAGCAACAATTTCTCCAGTGCACATCTACCGGCGTGGTCTTGCTGTATCGTTGACAGTTTATCTTGCTCAAGTGATGCTTCAGGCCCTGAATACAATATATATACACTGGTGCCAGTTCGAAGGAGTCAATAATTCCTAGAATTGAGTGCTTCAACTTGATAAATACGGAATGATGTTCACATCTTTGTCAGGATGAACCCATCTTCCACGTCCCTAGACCCAGTGTTCACTCTGAGATGTTCCTCTGTTTTCCAAATTATTCGTGCAAATTTCAGACTAGCTGAGAAGCTGCAACACTGATGGTAAGACTTGAGGTACTTGCGGTAGTAGCTTATGCCACACTCAGGAGAGTGAAAGACTACGACATATGTGCTTCTTGGTCGTGCATATGAAGAACACCTCAGCCCGATGCATGTTTTGTTCAATAGGAATCGTTGCCATCAATAACAGTTTGTTATGGAGACATCCCTATGATATAAAAGATTTGTCTCACTCGTACAGATCACATTTGGTTGATGTACTTGATGTCTGTGTATGTGGTGAGATGCATCCTATCAGCAGCGGAAAATCATATATTGGACAGTTATCGGAGACAGACAGAAATATTAGGACTCCCTAAGGTTATACGCCTTATGCCCTGATCATATTTTAGGTACCTACTAAGTGGGGCTGAGCGCTAGTTCAAACTGGGTTCTGACAGATCTGCACTCTAGGCAAGTACGGGCTTCCGTGCTAACGGTGTAGCCCTGTCTACCCACCTTACACGCCCTCTGGGTTCACGTGCTGCAAGAGCACACAACAACACGTTGTTTTCTTGATGAATGCAACATTCCACTCGGTGTGTTTGACATAGTTTCTGCTACCCTGATTCTAACCAACTTACTGAAGTGTTTAGAGTTAGCGCCCTACTGGATGTTTGGGATGCTTGCTTGGTGAGAGAGGTCTTTGGGTCGGAATTCTTAAGAGCAGTGTTGGATATCCTCGTGAGTTCACGAGAGGTATTGATGTGCCGGGATCTAGGTTGCGGAATGGTCGGGCTGTCCAGATGAAATTACTTCCGAACCATCGTCAGGCTGGGCTGCAGCAATAATACCATGGCTGAAGATGGCTCCACGGTGGAACGCCCACGACTCGAACAGAAATTGTTCGCCAAACACAGCTGGAGGGGTAAACTTTTCTCCCATGAGGAGAAGTCGGCAAAGAAGGCAGAGAGAAAGTCGGAGGCGGACGATAATGTGGCAGACTTCCTGAAATCTACAACCAACAAGCAGTCAAAGCTACATCCCGTGGTAGCGATCCCTCGAATCGATACTTCAGCTGCTTCAAGATGGCCTACCGCTGCCGAAATTGCACAATCATCAGGCTCGCAACACCAGGAGAGGAAAGCACATCAAACACATCCTCCCAGGATTCGAAAGGGGAAAGGGCTCAGTGTGAAGTTCACAAGCGGGGAACCTGTTATCATTGGCGAAGGTGGTGACGAATCCGAACTGCCACCGATAGCGATTTCACAATTGAAGGCTCAATTACAGCAAACGCTACCTGAAGGAGGGGTGGTGGTCCAAGATGCGCATCAGGGTGTAGCAACAGAACGTCAGCGAGCTTTAGAACCATCCCGTGAATCGTCAGGGTTGGGCCTCGCTGGTGAAGAGAGCTTTCGGCCTCAGCCACCACGGAGAACGCCTACCGGTATCAGTGCCACCGAATATCGATCATCCGTTGAGTACGATTCTCCAGTGTCGCCCCTTGATGAGGAACCTTTCATTCCGCCGCATGAACTAGGTCATACGGATTCGTCTGTACCAGGCGCGCTTGCAAAGATGAACCTCGAGGAGGGAAAAGCGTTGCATGATGGAACACGTCTGCCACCATTGCCTCCACCAGTCTACACGTCGGACAACTCAAAATATAATACAGCAGAAATTTCACTGACCTCTTCAGCCCTGAAGTCGACGCTAGGTTTAGGACCTGCGTTGATCTCCCCTCTTTATCTATCACCCTCTCTACATCGATCTTCTCATAGCCCCGCGGTTCACTCGGGATCTGTTCCCTCGGTGCTAATACCTGGGGGACCACAACATAGCACTCAATCCATCCCTCCAAAGCCCCACCAGGCTATCGGTCCCCCAGTCGAAGCCGTCTTCGAGGACGACGATCCGAAATCAGCTCCTTTATCGCTGCGCTCAGCCGTACATGCCATTCGCGATGATGCATTAGAGCAATTCTCCACGCGTGTTGAGCATTACAACTCGACATTTCACTTAGCAGCAGAACGTTTGAAGCCGATTATGGAGACTACTTTTGCGGAGTGGATCAGAGCTGGAACCTGGTGGTTTCTCAAAGGGAGGAGTGAGCTCGAGACAGCCATTCGCTCTAGACCACATAGCGCCGACGGACAACCAGCACATCATGGCGAGATCGCACGACTGCTGCAAGCGTATATCAACCTTGCGAAGTCATGGTTCATCATCAAATATATCGCACCCCAACATCCAGAATTACGGAGGTTCGGCAATGCGAGTATGGATGTCATGGTTGCCATTGTTAGGAATATTGGCAACGAGGATTTTGCACAGCTCATTGAGATGCATCAAGCAATCTTAACTAACCTACGAGCATTAGCGATGTCCATGCAGAGGAACAATTTGCTACTACCCTGCCAAGATCAAAATCCGTTGGGACCAGGGTTAGATACGAGTATATGGATTCAGTATCCATTCTTCACACCTGAGATACAAAACTTACTATCAAGTAATGTTCCACGATCGATGATACTTAGATCGTCCTCCATCAGCGGAAGCCTGTCTGACACCATGCCCTTGAGTGATACGAAGCAACGCTTCAGCTACGGGAGAAAGTTCGTCGAGGCGACTCTCAGGTCAAGCGTTGATATAGACGAAGAATTTCGATTCCCCTGTGTGGTTTCCATCATTCGTGATCGGACAAACTGGCAGATCGAAGCTGTCATTGCCAGCCAAAACGGACTGGTGAACATCTTCATTCAAGGTAACGAGAAGCTTGGCCTCACGTGGAGTGATGTACATTGGGAGACTCGGTCACACGCGATGCGAGTAGCTCTACCTCGAGGTTTCGAACTGTATGTCCAGTTTTCGCAAGAGGACTTTGAGATGATCTGGGAAATGTACGACTCGGCTCAAAAACTGGGCAAAAATCTTCAAGCAGGGACTAATGAGGAACTTCTCTACGAAATCACACTCAAAAACTTCCAATACATTGACCCGAGGCCCTTGAAAGCGTTTCCGCCGGAACCGAGCAAACGGTGCAGACTTCTATTGTTCGAGAGCAAAAGCATCCGCTCGGAACCCACGGGACGGCGCAAGCTACATTCTGGCTATCGATTCGCAGTAGCGACCAGTCCAAAGACCAAAACCGTGAGCAATGTCAGCAATATGCTAGGTAAACGAATCCCGATACTGTTCAATTATTTGAGAGGTGAAGATGGCGCACCCGCACTACTGCTTAGCATTCCGGAAGAGAAAGGGACGTTCACTCTGGTCATGACGTTCCATGAAATTACTGAGCGTACGCATCTGCATTCCCTGCTGAATGCAACGTCTGTTAAAAATCATGAAACTTGCGCGGTATCGATGCAGCTGAAACGCTTTTCGATGGGGAGGGCAACAGAAGCCGATAGACCATCCGCCTCCTGCTTTGGCGCTTTTGATTCTTTTGAGTGGCAGCAGTTGCGGATCATCAAGGAGGACCGGGAGGACCTAGATCAGTTACATGTTCACAGTTCACTGTTGGAGAAGTTGAGGATCTGTATGGATTGTAGATATGGAACAATCACCGATCACGTCAATCTTGGTCAGTCTGCCACGACACCTTAGGCTTACATTACTGACAGCATCAGCTCCGGGAGAATTACATCTTAACCTGAGTGTCCATGCGCCTACGGAGATGAAACTATTGAGACCTTCGCAAGAAGATCTGACGGTGTGTATGGTGGAGAACTTACTTCCTGCTGGATCACCGAAGATCTTGAAGAAGCTTCTACAGGAAGTGGCTGTTTCAGAAACTATACGGTCTTATAACTTTCACACTCTACAAGGTACGGTCCTGAAGTAGTGAGCTTTGCCCTATTCGCCGAGGTCACTGACTGAGAGATGCTATAGATTTACACTCATTCATATTGGCGGTCACCGGCTTCACCGTGATGTTTGACGGGTAGACGACTTGCGCGCTTCCTAGTAATTGTTCCAAGCTGACAAGTCTCCTTTAGTAATGCCACCACCTTCGCTATTTCTCGCCGTCGGATGGTAGTGCCCATCCACAAAAGATGGGAAGCCAACCGAGTCCGGCTGCAGGTCCTGAAGCAGGACAAGATTGTTCAGCTTGTCGCGTTCTTCGAAGATTTCAATCATGGCGATTGCATGAACTTCGCCTTGAAGAGCACCGATTGTTATGAGAGCTTCAGCAGGTCGGCCAAATTCTGTATCAGAGTCGTCGACGCCAAGTTCGCCCTACCGAAGGACGGAGAGGGTGGCAGAAGGAAGTTTGTATGCCTGGATATGCCCGAGTATCCCGGCGAGCATGATGATATCACTATCGCATTTGACACGGAAGCTGGTGCGCGAAAGATTTCTCCCACGTCTCGGCGCTGCAAGACTAACATTATTGCGTAGAGCGGGATAGATTCTCCGAAGCCCTCCCAGCAGCGGTCGACAAAGTTTCAAGAATGGGATCTTTACGAAAATGAAACGTTTTCAACATCTCTCGGAGGGGCGATTGTGGACAGTTTGCCATTCCTACTGCTGGCGGTCGGCTTTGCGTATCTGAGCCTAGAGCGTCTTGGCTTCTGCGTGCGGAGATACCCTGGGCATGTATATTGATTATGATGTATTTGGATGTTCACGTCTTCTTCATTCTTCTCTGGCACGAAAGGCGTTATACACGCCCGCCCAAGTGGCTTCGGGGAATGATTTGTCCGAACACAATGCCGTCTTAGTGGGGCACATTTTTACTCCGCGACTCATCGTTCTTAGCTTCCTTTACCCGGCTAAATTAAGTTATGGAGCATCGTCAACTCACCATTGCGTCAGGGCATTGCTTTAGACGACAGTGATACGATATCTCCGTCTGCCAATGCAATTCATAGCTCTCCAGACATGACGCCAGATCCAGCAGCCCGATCACTGTCCACAGCAACGCAGACGATCCACGCCGATGACTACCTCAACCGCGCGCAAGATGTTGCACCAGCAATACACGTCTCAACGACGTTCAGATACCCCGACAAGCCCGAGGATCTGGTACCCGTCAAAGAACTCGACGTAAGTCACGAGCCAGTCTCCTCTCCACACCACGATAGCCTACTCCCCAACCTAATCAACACGACCCAGATCGACACCTTCGACAAACACGTCTACTCCCGCCACACGGCGCCCAACACCACCCGCCTCGAAGCCCTCCTCTCCGCCCTCCTCGGCGCCCACGCGCTCACCTACTCCTCCGGCCTCGCCGCCCTGCACGCCGCCCTCATCCTGCTCAACCCGCGCCGCATCGCCATCGGCGACGGCTACCACGGCTCGCACGGCGTCATCGGCCTGCACCAGAAGGTCAGCGGCATGCAGAAACTCGCCCTGGACTGCGCCGCGGAGGAGCTCCACGCCGGCGACGTCGTGCTCCTCGAGACGCCGCTGAACCCGACCGGCGAGGCGTACGAGATTGCAAAGTACGCGGCCAAGGCGCATGCAAGGGGCGCGTACCTGGTCGTCGATGCGACCTTCGGCCCGCCGGGCTTGCAGGATCCGTTCGCGCATGGGGCGGATATAGTCATGCATTCGGGGACCAAGTATCTGGGTGGGCATAGCGATATGCTGTGTGGCGTGTTGGCGGTCAAGAAGGGGGAGTGGCATCGGACGCTGAGCACCGAGCGGACGTTCTTGGGAAGCGTGTTGGGGAGCTTGGAGGGGTGGCTGGGGGTTCGGAGTCTGAGGACGCTCGAGTTGCGCGTGCAGCGGCAGAGTCAGAACGCGGGGAAGCTGGTCGCTTGGCTGGCTGGACTGTTGGGACAGGAGAAGGTAGTCGTCGACGAGGGGGACAACGCGACGCACAGCTCCTCTGGTGATGGCGAAATGGTCAAGCGCGTCGTGGAGAAGATCGCGCACGCCAGCCTGCAGCATGGCGACCGGCACTGGCTGGCGAAGCAGATGCCGAATGGCTACGGGCCGGTGTTTGCCGTCTGGATGAAGGACGAGGGGCTGGCGAGGGCGTTGCCCAGTAAGCTGCGGCTGTTCCACCACGCGACCAGTCTGGGTGGGGTCGAGAGTCTGATCGAGTGGCGGACGATGAGCGACGCTACGGTTGATACGAGGCTGTTGAGGGTCAGTGTTGGGGTGGAGGCTTGGGAGGATCTGAGAGATGATCTTTTGGCGGCGTTCGTGGTATTGGGTCGGGAACGGGAAACGAAGGCATAGCACTTAAGGTAGCCAGTGAACTTGGAGCATTGGCTATTCATGGCACTTGTGCGCCCGATAAACGATAAACATTTGTTAACATTACAAAGGAGTGCTGTATCAATCATCATGGCCCTCTCAGTAGTAGAAGTCCGACTCTCACTGCACCACCCGGCCTTCTCTATCTACCCCGGTGCGCCGGTCCCAAGCCATACCGCACACGCCCTTGAAGCGCCCCGTCAATAGACACTGACACTGCAAACTGCCATATGATTCTCACCTGTCGTAGCGAACTCAACGACCTATACCAAGAGGGGTACCGCTAACCGAAGTAAGATCCATCATATTAGGGCTACTGCTAGCTAGAGGAAGGGCAAAGGTGACGGAAGGGCTAAGTGTTTCGGCAACGGCTCCTGGAATTGTAGCAGGGAAAGAGATGAAGTACTATGTGCTTTCTAGAGTGCCATCTGCAAGCACTCTTTGTAACTAGTGTTGGTATGAAATGGCGTGTCTGTGTGTTTACCCAATGTTCTTAAGTGTGCCGTGCGCGCAAGAGGCACTAAAAAGGGGTGAGAGAAGGTAGGTACAAGCTCGTGTGCTACAACACACGGCATGCTTGCGATAACAGGGAGGAAGTCATCTGCAGAGAGTGTGGTGTTCTGGAAGTGGCAAGAGGCCCCAACAGCGATACTCTCCCTCCTCACAAGCTCCGGCACAGCACCACCACGCTTAACCTCAGCATCAACCTCCCGCTTCACATCCGCCTCCTCCTCCATCGCACCATCCGCCTCACTCGGATCAAACCCCTGCTCCAACATACTCTGAATCCACGCCAACGCCCCCGTCCGAATCACCTCCTCCGTCGGCCACGGCACAAACGGCATCTGCGGCCCCGGCTCCAACCACTGCGCCTTCCCCGTCGCGAGCGACGACACTCCTATCCCCATGCGCCGCCGTGCTATCCTCCTTCTTCAGCAACCCAACTTGCGGAAGAAACAGCTATCTGCAGATGGATATTCACACATGATCATGACAAACTACACTAACTTCATGATGCCCTCGCTGCCTGACATGACCAGTTTCCAGGAGAAAGTCTCAGGGGGATCTTAATACAGTAAAGATACATCTAAGGAAATCTGAACTGTTAACAACATAGAATCACAACTTGAGAGAAACTAAGTCAAGAGATTGTCTGCGCTGCAGATCTGAGTTTAACGGTACAGTGAGGGAAACAGAAAGGACTGTCTATGTGTGAAAGTCATTCACTGTGAATGAACATTGGGGCTCATGCGGAGCGATATCTTCAGACACAACAAACAACTTCAAGAATGCACCTTTCTTCCTTCAACAACACCCCCTGAGATCTTGAGGACGGCACATGCTGAGCAACACTCTCTATTGACAGCCACTGCTATCAGTAGAATATTGAAAGCTTTACATCAAAGATCATCTGCTGAATTTCACTGCAGCGCCGGCATCAGTACTACTGAACAGCACAACAGACTTTGATTTTCACTTCTCTGTCATTGTGACACTTCAAGATTGAGATCAGGCGTGTCAAGCCAGCATTTGCTCTTCACATCTATCATCTTCTGAAAACATACTGCAGCGCTTGGTTCAGTCACATCACCTCAATCAGACAAGAGCAACTTTGATCATCACATACCCTGAATCAGCGGCGCTCTCAAGGTTCTGAACACTAACGTAGCACTTGCTCTTTCCAGCAGCTGTTGCTTGAGATTGATTCACTGAAGAGGACAGACTGCAGTGCTTGCGTCAGTCACCCAACTTCAACAAACACGAACAACCTAAACAACGACACACCTTTCATCGCAGTACTCTTGAGGTTGACATACTGATCTGCAGAGCAAGCACTTCTCACTCTGTCTCAAGAAGCTTGAGGTAATTTGACTGAACATCTTTGCGGATCACCATCCACTTCAACCAGCAAGTCTCAGTGCCACAAACTCAGTCTTGACCCCTTTTCTTAACAGATCTCACAGACCGCCGACTGCAAAGGAGCCAAACCTAGCTTCTTTGCTCATTAAGAGCCACCTAGAGTCAGAACATTCGGTAACATCCTTGAACTTGACTTCTCTTCTTCACACACAGCACGGTCCAGCACCAGCAGAGAGGCTAGACATAGCTTTGTTCTCTGTTGACTCTCCTCTGACGCCAGCGTTTCTCAGTGGTGCAACCTCACTCTTGAAAACTCTTTAGGGCACATATCACAGACCAGTGACTGCAAGGCAGCTGAAGTTCACTCTTGTCTCCGTCAACTGTCACCCAGACCAGGAACTATACGTGGAACGAGTGTACTCTGAACATCTCCACATTGTGGAACAGTGCCAGCCAGCAACTGCAAGATAGCTAAGCTTTTGCTCCTATCCCTTCGCCAGACTTTACCGATAGCAGCAACTCTCGGTGGCGCAACTTGATTTGCTTCAGACTAAACAAGCATCTCTGGACTTCTCATCTATCGGACTCATCAGCTTGCAGATCTGTACTTCATAATCTCAAGTTACGGATAGTGCTCAGCAACCACCGACTTCTCTACCTTCACATAGCTCGGCAGTTCTGAGGTGTCATACTTCCTGGACTCAATCTCCTTTGAACTTTACCTGATTTGAGTGACTGCAAAACCCGTGGACCTTACCTAGCATCATTGCTTCCTAGAAGTTTTTCAAAAGCCACTGATCTTGTCAAAAACTTCCTCCACTTCCATCGCTTCTTGAGGTTCGACCAAGACCAGTAAAGTCGAGGTACATGAACTTGCTCAGGTCCCAGCTCTGTCAACAGTCACGGCGGTCAGCGACATCAGAGATTGCAGACATTCCAGATAGGCTGCAAGACTGAAACTATTGTGCACACCTCCGCTGTGGCTATACTTGTTCCCCAGTGCGTATCGGTTATCTGAGTCATTCAAGATATCAGCAAATCTTCTCTTCAAAGTTGAAGCTTGGTCCACAGAAATCACAGAACGCCAGATCTCTTTAGGGTTGAAGCTTGATTCACAGACTCACAGAACATCAGAGGCGCAAATTGATAAGAAGAGACCAAAGAATAGAGTCTTATCATTCAGTCACAACTCTATCAAATCTTCTCTAGACGCAAACTTCACCGCAAGATACTCTCTCAAGATTTCTTGCCTCTCTTGTCTTTGCGCTATACAAGATGTCAGCCACAATTGAAGACACAATGGCAGATATTCCCGGTGGTTATATCCGCCCTCACGCAAAATACCCTCCCAAAATGGCGTCCATGGAGACCCTCGGTGACATTGAAGATTATAGTCAGCGCAGCTACTCGAGGCATGGCGGTCGATCATCAAGACTTGGTGGACATGCGTACTATATCTTCGGCGAAACATCGTGGCAACCTCCTGACGGAACCCTCGTCACCCAAGACAACACGGTCGCCATCGTCATGAACCCTGCTCGACCTCTCATCAGCGCCTATCTCTCCCTTCAGCAGAACGGTACAGTAATGCCATTCGTGGTACCCACCCCCGATGAGGAGCAGCTGACAATGGGGGGAGGTCCCGAGGTACGGCTGCAGTCAACTGGAGGTATCGTGGAGACCTCCCCCGGGGTTGGCTGGACGTACTACCAGAAGGAAGAGGAGTACGGGGGAGCCAGCCAGCCTCGGGGGACGGGGTTGACGATGGTGAATATCCGAGTGGCGACCGGTGAGATCGTGGCTCTCCGCGCTAGTGGGGACCTGCTCTTTGGACCGGAGGAGCCTCGTGTGGGTAGTTTGTCCTCGATACTCGAGGGCGACTACCTATACTCGTGGGGCCATTACGGCACTGGGGTCCTGCTGGCGCGGGTGCCGAGGAGGAAGCCGTTCGACCGGCGGGCGCACACTTTCTGGAACGGCGACGAGTACGTGGAGGACTGGAGGGCTGCGAAAGCAGTCATGGTGGACGTCCAGGAGGGGGCGGTAATGAAGTCCAAATTGTTCGGCGCCGGCAAGGAGTGGGTGTTCGTTGGGGGGAGCCAGTGGGCCGAAGGCCGGGTCATGGTTGGGGCCGCGGCGAGTATCGAGGGGCCGTGGGAGATGACGGAGGTCTGCGCCAGGGCAGGTGTGGACTGCATTTACCCCCATCAGTGGGTATACGAGGAGATGAATGGAGAGTTGATGGTGAGTTGGAGGGAGGGCCGCCCGGGGCGAGTATTGGCAGGCAAACTGAAGCTCGAGATGGGTAAGTTGAACCTGCAGCTCCCCGTTTTCTCCGTTGCTAGTCTGACCAAGGATGTACAGAGGACCCCGTGTTCTGGAAAGCTGTGAGCATTAATGACTGCTCAAGTAAGTCCAGCCGTATATTTGACTTGTGGATGAACGGCTGAAACGTTCACAGATGCGATCCGGCAGTACCTGTCACCAAACGCCGAAGAAGTGGCAAAGATTTGCGCTCAGTGTGGGGTCAAGGTCACCACTGGGGGTCGTTTGGTTACGCAAGGCTTTTCCCCTCCTGAAGGGGTCAAGCCTCTCTATCTCCGTGTTGAGGTGAAGTTCTCTTCAAAATAAATGTAACTCTATCGTTACTTCTTGAGCTGATTGATCTCTTCGATAGGGTATCGATGAAATGAGAGTAACCGAGGCGGCACATCTACTCTACTGGCAGATGGCGATAATGACTGCGGATGAGCGAAGAGCCTCTGGTGAGTGACTTCCCAATTCTGTTCCTGAAGACAGATATTGATCCAGGTGGGACAGGGACCCCACAGGGACCTCAGAGCCGGAAGGGGAGCCTGGGTCGAGCCTTGAAGCGCGTGTTTGGTCGGGCTGAGTAGTTCACGAGCAGTCGATGGCCTTTCCAATCATGTTTCTTCGCTGTTCTTTGTCATGCAGACTCGTTTCAAAGCGTCGTGAGCGCGCAATTTTCAGCCATCCATCATTCACATCAGTGTTATCGAAAGAAGGGAGGCTTCAGACAGGCGTTCAGGGAAAGTGTCTCCTAGGAACAGGATATGAAAGATAACGACGGAAGGTAAACGCGATGGAAAGCACATTGCGAGACGAGCTTTGAACAATCAAGTACAGTTCTTCAGGTGTCAATGATCCTTGAACAGTCTGTTTCTGTGAATGGATCTTCATACGTCGGTTATTTCATGATGGAGGCAAGTCTCCATGATGAACAGGAGTCAGAAAGTGAACTAAAGTGCTGTTCTTCAACCCAAAGTACGCATAATTACATTGGAATGTTTCACTACCATAACCTTTGCCTTGCCAAAATATCGCCTGCGCTAAAATGCTTGGTAAGCTGAGCCGCATCGCACCTGTTTACCCCAGCAGCGATCGAAGATATCTTTCTCTCACAAACCTGCAACGACACACATTGAACACCGTAGCCGGACAGCTTTATCTCACAGACTCTAAACCAATCACTCAAGTCCTTCTACCAGCTTCGCGACCACCCTCACCATGGCGAACTACCTCGCCTCCATCTTCGGTACAGAGCAAGACAAGGTTCGCAAAAACCCACCATAACAGCATCTCGAGGAACCCCAAAGACTAACTTTTCCCCTAAGGTCAACTGTTCCTTCTACTACAAAATAGGCGCCTGCCGCCACGGCGACCGCTGCTCCCGAAAACACGTCAAGCCCTCGTACTCGCAGACGATCCTGCTCCCCAACCTCTACCAGAACCCAGCCTACGACCCCAAGAACAAGATGAACCCGAGCCAGCTGCAGAACCACTTCGACGCCTTCTACGAGGATTTCTGGTGCGAGATGTGCAAGTACGGCGAGATCGAGGAGGTCGTGGTGTGTGACAACAACAACGACCGTAAGTCCCCTGTCCTTTCCTCCCATCTCTCAGACCATACTCTCACTTCTCCGACGATGCATTGACACTGGTATGGGACAGATCTCATCGGCAACGTCTACGCGCGCTTCAAATACGAAGACTCGGCGCAAAAGGCCTGCGACGCGCTGAACTCGCGGTGGTACGCGGCGCGGCCCATCTACTGCGAGCTGTCGCCCGTTACGGACTTCCGGGAAGCTTGCTGTCGGCTGAATAGCGGTGAGGGGTGCGTGCGCGGAGGGTTTTGCAATTTCATACATCGCAAGGAACCGAGTCCGGAGCTGGATCGGGAGTTGGAGCTGGGGACGAAGAAGTGGTTGAGGTCGCGCGGCAGGGATGAGAAGAGTGCGAGTAGGAGTCCGAGTCCGGAGCCGACGAGGAAGAGGGGTTGAAAAGGCGAGTTTCGGGTCTTGGTCGCTGTGGACGATGTCGCGCGTTTCAAGCCGGGTTCCTGACCGCTCGGCTCATGTAGGATACTGGAGTATAGTATTTGTGGAAAAGGATTGGGCGTTCCGGACCTCACGAAGGTATTCATCAAGGTTTCTGAGTCGATCAATTGTAATCTAGCATATGCTCGATCTGGAGCAATTAAATTAACACATTAGATCGTGATTGGTCTCCTCCAACCATCTATGTCCTCCTAGTAGGCGCCATTCATCAGTTTATCCCTCTCTTCAACGTCCATTTGACGCCAAGCCGCTCTCGACGCCAGTCCTGCTGAAAGCAGGCCAACCCAGCACAAGCAGCAAATCCACGCTCTGACCATGGCCGTTGACGTACTATGCCGTCCATACCACCCAGTCATATCATGATCCTCCAACCTTCATCTTATCTCCCGCTCCTACCACGACAGCCTCTCCCCATGCATAAACCACCCATGGCGGCTCAACCAAACCAAAGCGACGACAACGATCGCAACGAGAGTCTTAAACAACATCAGGGACATGCACAGTATGTAGCGATTCCTCCGTTTCTTCCGCTGTTGCTGCGCGAGCCAGGATTCTCTGCGACACACTCAGCATTGCGGCCCAAGGAGAGGCTCGAGCAACGGAGTACTTACGTGTGGTTGAGCGCTAGGGATGATGCCGTGTTCGAGAGTGTCTTTGTAGGGGTTGGGGCGGAGGCTTCTTCGTCGAGGTGCACGGCGACGGAGAAGCGGCGCCAGAAGGCTGGATCGCGCACCGTGGCCATCTTGGTGGTGGGGGATGAAGGTATAGCGGAAAGCTGGGGGAGGGACCTGGTAGGTTTGCAGTAACTGCTGAATTTACATGCACGAATTGAGTAAGGAATGTAAACCTGGGATCGATGCACGAAGGAGTGATGTGCACGAGACCTTTCGAAGGAGAGGCATAGATCTCGACAGCCCTGGAGGTAGACGAAGGAAAGAAGGAGAGATATCAAAGATCAGGGTACGGAGGTACATTAGGAAGAGCTCGAGAGGCGTTGGCCAGGATAGCAGAAAGCTGCTGCATTAGGGCGGGTGATCATTCTACATTCCAACCAATAATCATTCAGTCGGCCGACGCACATCGGGCCTCCGTTCTGGAATGTTTGTTGGTGCAGCGCATTCTTTTCTGACTCGGCGGTGAACATCAAGGGTCCTGAGATTACTCTGCTTCGCAATGATACAAGCCATCTAACACTCACATGGCTGCGGCACGGAGGATCCCATTTTAAAATACAAGTGTGAGGTCGGCCAAAAGAAACTCCGCGCACCGCCCACCGTGGGCTTTGGCCGAAGTCTTCAACTGAGCTTCAACATGGAAAGCAGCACATTTACTCACTTTGCGCACAAGAATGACAGTTGAAGAATTACCATACTGGCTGGTGAATGTACCTCGGGCATCCTGGCCCTCAAATTGTCCAGATTTCCTTGTCAATGCCAATGCAAAGGATCAACGGATATTAAGCACACCAGACGAGCAGTATCATCGACAAACCTGGCCAGAGGTCAAGCAGATAATCAGTAAGCTTGCTACTACAGCCTGGACGATGTTTCAGCTAACAATCGTCAGAGACTAATCGAATCGATCTTTTCCAGCGTGTACCCTCCGATCTGAGAAGGTATTTAGGATATAATGCAAAGCTCAAAAAAGAATATGGCTCCGTGATGAACTTCGTCCTCGAGGAACGACTCCGCTGGACAGACCTGACGCCGAAGAACCCAGCGGCCTTCAGCGACCCAGGTACGCCCAAGTCAACCCTCGACCACAACTGCTGCATCGGAAACTGACGCGGTGTGTCAGAAGATATCAAGATTCTATACAATGACTGGCCATATGGAGTGGATGGGAAAATCGTTCATCTGGTGGTGTGGACCAAGTTCGATCTGGAAGACGATCCGGCCACGGATGATCTGACGCCAAAGGCGAGGAAGGAGATCGATGATTTCGTCGACCGGACGTTCTGTTCGAGAGTATCCCGGGAGAATGTAGGTGACATGTCCCTGTTCACATCTGATGTGCAACTGCCTTACTCTCTACAGGTCATTTGGTTCAAGAATTGGAGATCGCTCAAGTCCGTGCACGCTGTAGAGCACTTCCATGTCATGCTCTATGACCCGGATATGACGTTCATCAAACAAATCACTCATGGTGATATACCATTGAGTGAGAAGGTTCAATAGAGGCGGATTTGGTGCGGTTTCAGGTTCCAGGTGCTAGAGCAATGACGGCTTAGGTCAACGGAGGTGGACGGGGCGTTGATGGTTGAGGGCTCGTTCAAAGACCCTTCCAGAGGTAGATATGGAGTTGCAAAGATAAACGGAGAAGATACAGGTAGATATTCATAGATAGGTAGTCAGACAGGATGTTTAGAAAATACAGATGTTTGGTCTTCTGAAAGGGAGTAAGCCATGCTCAGGTGAAACTGTCCCACTGTGATATCATTGCTTACTCATCCCTTACTAAGCACCCCTATTTATGTCTTAGTCATCATTTCCTATATATACTCTACATAGTGTAAACAAATAGAGACAACTTTCTACAAATCAATTCACATCTAATAGTATCAAAGATTTAAGACACACTTTCAAGCAGCTTTAAAACTTAAGCTATTGAAAGAAATGAATACTCATGCTATACTATGCTGTCTAGTGAAACCCCTAAACTGTGTTGCCTATGAGCACATCTTGATCAAGAGAGTTACAGAAGAAGTAGAAAGAATGTTGACTGCAGTCAATGTGAGCAGAGTCTTCACTCAGTTTCTGACACTAATTCTATTTTACTTCATAGAAGCAGCTAGAACATCACTTCTCAACATTCTCACTCAGTGAGACTGCACCTATTGACTCTCACTGACAGCAAACACTAAATGACTAAATGCATCACTAAGAGTTCAATAAATCATTTAAGAGTTTAACTAATCATTAACAGTGAGTCTTATAAGTTCAATGAATCACTTAAAGATTCATTTAAACAGAGACTTGATAAATCTGTCAGCAATCATCTCTTGACTGAGTACAAAGTCTATTTGAATCTGATTATACTTATGTAGATCACAGATATTGTGATAGAAGACATTAATGTACTTTGACTGCTCATGTACATGTGCATTCTTAATTAAGATCAAGACAGCTTAATTATCTTCTCTAAGCTGAATGAATGAAGAAGCTCAATGAGCTTCATTCTCTTGAATGTTTATGCAGTGTGAATTGACTTCAAGATATTTGCTTATGCTTATGTCTCTTAACATCTGTTCAAGCCAGATCTCAGTCTTCATACACATTGACATAATCATGTATTCAGTC
>JAABUU010002491.1_pt1 | contig 26096 bp, 21 predicted proteins | sample 5559301 | NCBI WGS metagenome assembly JAABUU01 (sample SAMN10711884, study PRJNA513360) | rock metagenome | isolation source: Antarctica rocks | place: Antarctica: Victoria Land, Richard Nunatak white | reverse complement strand
TAGATCTCTTTAGTATTTGAGTAGAAATCGAACTCTTCTGTTCTATCGCGATTTTCTTGCTCGAAAGAACAGTCGAATGAGCTTTGATAGAAGCTTTGATATGAGCTTCGAAACTAGAAAATTGAAGATGATCATCTTTCATATCAATAGTCACTTCAATCTTGTTCATTCATGTTTTTTCAAGAATCATCTGATGTTGATCTAATCGAGTGATTAGCATAGAGATGAAACGTTTCATATGATCTTGAACAGTTAGATTCGAATAAATTGCATGAGTAATGAGCTTTTTTGCATAATGATCATCGAATCTTCTTATTGATTTGAGCTTGATTAAAGATAAAGATTTGATTTGCAAATGATCACAAACATTCTGCGCGATTAATTCATCAATGAACGAATAGTCAGCTGCTTCAGTGTCAATCAATGACTTTAATGAGTAACTAATTTCATTGCTAGATAGTACACATTCAGTTAATTAAAGATTTCGAAGCAAAGAAATCATTTGAGCTGCTCATTGTTGAAGAAATTAACACATCTTTCACTGCGTCTTTAATGAAAGTCACTAGTTTTTTGTCTCATTCTTCGATTTCTCTGTAAATAATTTCTTCTCTTCTTTTGACATGATGATCTCATTGAGACAAGAAATGAATGCATGAGATGCAGAAGTATTAGTCTTCAGCTGAAAGCAGTTCTTTGAAAGATGACTCGATACTTTGCAGTTGAAGCAGATGATTGACATTCTTGATCATTCAGATTCAAGAGTGAAAAAAGTAGTGAGTCAAATATAGCTAGTAGCTGAGACTAATGTTAACAAAGAAACAAAACGTTTTTTTGAAGCTGCTATTGATTTGACTGTTCATTGCTTATCACGTAGCTGATAATTGACTTGTTGTTTGTTATTCACATTTTGAAGAAAGATCTTGAGCTTATCAAGTGAGCTAAACTTTATGAGGCAAACTGACAACACGTTCTGAAGATGATTGTTGATTTTATTCTGAATGTTGTTCATCAGAGTAATATCATCGTAGTTCAGAAAGCTGAATATTCTAGTGAATTTTGAATAGAAAGAGCTGAAAGACTTGTTGAGCTGCTTCAGAGCAACGTATTCACGATGACACTTTCAAATAAGATTCTGATTTTCATAAATTTCTTTCAGATGTTTCAGTAGCTCTGATAGTGACTGATAGAATGAGAAAGCATCAACATGATGCTTTGCATAGATTTGCTGATCAGCATCATCTTCTAGTCTGAAAATCACATAGACAATATGAATCTTTTCAGTAGAGTAATGATTTGCATTAACATTGAGCTTGTCAGCTATTTTGATGTTTCATGTCTTTCAGATAAAATCATCTGTTTCGATAAAAATGAGTGAATTCGAAAGCTTGATGAACTTGTGATGATCGTTTTCGTTTTCGTTATCAGATAAAGTAGAAGATTCTCGTTGAAAGTGAGCTTCTTTCTGATTGACTCGTTGCTCAGCTGACTGAGTATCTTGATGAGATAATGATCGATTGACTTGACGTTGTTTCGCTCTAAAGTTCAATCGCTCATCTTGTAGCTGACTGATCTTTTTCTCTAGTTCATCATTTTTATCAAAAGCGACTTTTAGTTGTTTCACTCTCTTTTTGTGATCATCTTGTATGAGAAGTCAATGTTCATTGAGTTGTAAAGTCAAGTCTTGCTGACTTCAAAGCTCATTCAGCATATTGATGACTTTGTTGAGTTGATTGCTGACTCAATGAAACAGTTGTTCTTCAATGTTTATGTTTCATGCAATGACAACTTTCTCAGCTTCGACTGAAGCATCAATGAGTAAAAGTGAAACTCTTTTATTGATAGTGCTTTTAAGCAGATGAGTTGTTCAAGACTCAACTGACTTGACATCACATGTCATGATGAAAGAAGACAAAAGTTGTTGAGATAAGAATAAATGAAAGATTGATGTTTTAAATTGATATTTTTTGATGAGTGAAAATTCAAAGAATTTCTTGTGAATTTCAAATAATAATTGAATGCTTTATTCAAAGAATTTCTTGCGAATAGAATGATGAAAATGAGTGTAGAATCGAAGAATTTCTTGCAGTTTAAAATGATGATGCAAATTTGAAGAATTTCTTGCAAATTTTTCTTACTGAATAGATTGTTTCATATCATTTATTCATCGATAGCAGAGTAGTAAATGATGAGCATTTATCTAATGTTAAAGATCAGCATAGAGTGAGTCAATATGAGTGTCATTTAACTAGAAGATAAATGCTAAGAAAGAAGAGTAGCTACAGAAAAGAAGCTGACTACATATGTGTGTTTCTCAGTTGACGCTAGACTCAATAGAAACTAGTCAAGATGACGAAGCTAGAATAAATCTGACAAGATTAAAAGACTGAGTCTGACAAGATTAAAATCATGACAACGATCTTCTTGATCAAAAAATGAGACAGCAATGATCTTCATGATCATTGAGATTAGAAAACAACATTCTTCAGACTAAGTATATGTCAATCAACGCATCACATCTGTAAAAATGTTTATCTTTTCAATATCAGAACTGATGAAGTTATTATTAACTAACAATCTGATGACATAGTTCAATGTATTAACTTTCTTGTAAAAAACATAATGATTCTTCACTACATCTTGAATCTGAAACATTATTTGTGCTCAATATTGTTTGATAGAATCATATAACTGTGTTTGTTAATTTATTGATGATATGACAAGATTTGAGTTGCACATTATCTTTCAAGCTTCATTTATTGTTGATTTTTTATGATAAAATAGTTCGTTCATGATCTATGTTTTAATTGATGTACGTGATCTTTGTTTCAGAGATTGCACATGAGATTGCTCAAAAGAATTCATTGCAGCTCTGATCATGATGTTATGCTTTTTTCTACTTTACATGTCATAATCATTGTCAGTAGAATGAGTTTTATGTATTTAAGCACATCAACATGAGCTGCAGCAGAGACTGTTCTCAATCATCATCTGAATTCTGCTCAAAGAATTTTTCTAAAGTTGTCATCTGAATCATCAATCTGTGCTGCGTTGTATCATGAACTCAATGCAAAAGAACTTGATGAAAATTCTGTTAATCTTTGAGACTTTAAGATTTGCTCATTGAGCTGAAAAGATGATGAGATTAATAACGACAAGTGAAAATGCTATTTACGCTGATGCATCTTTTTCTTTGACAAGATATTCTTGAAAAATCGAATGATTTTAATGAATTATGTTGAAATCATATTAACTGAAAATATACATTATGATATTGACATTGATTTTGCCTTCTTCTACAATCATTCTGCAGATCACTGTTTTTAAGATGATAAATCATCATTCAAGCTGTTCAACATGTTGAGAAATTTGCGTTCTTATCTTTTAAATCTGAGTTCAGATTCTTTTAATGATATGTTGAAATTATTACTTACTTTCTCAACTCTTCTTTTGACATCTCATTGATAAATGAACTAAACATGATTATTGAGTCAGTTAACTGCATGTCAATAATTCATAATACATGCTACGCATCTGACTATCAATTGCAGTGTTCAAGTTCTTCTTGTTCTTATTACTTGTCATGACAGTTCACTTAGAAGACGACGCGAAATAATGATTAATACATAATGAATTGATGAATGCAATTGAGTTCTGAGATAAAAGAAAAAAAGAGTAAAGAAGAAAAAGACATGATATGTACTTGAAGATATGCAATCTCTGAAAGCGTGTAACTTTGTTGTTGTTGACACTACTATGTTCAATTATTAACTGAGAATGAGTAAATTAACATCTTAATGCTTATTTACTCTGTCAGATTCATGTTCTAACTTCGTTGCATTAAGATTGTGATAATGTTTTCATGATTTACTCAAAAGTATAAATAGATTTGAAAATTTGCAATAATTTATTATTGCACATGCAAACTGAGAATGTGAACTGCAAATCTTATTGCTGAAGAACTTTGAGCTCAAACTGACTATCAAAGATAAATTTAAGAGAAAATTCAATAAATTATCTTTGCACATTATGCAAAGTGAAAATGCGAATTGCAAATATTATTGCTGAAGAATTCTGATTATCAAAGATAAATTTCAAGTAATTTACGATAAATTTATCTTTGCATATACAAACTGAAAATGTGAACTGCACATTTTATTGCTGAAGAACTCTGATTACTCAAGATAAATTTTAAGAAATTTATAATAATTTGTCTTTGCATATGCAAATTGAGAACGCGAACTGTGCATTTTATTGCTGAAGAACTCTGAGTCTCACTCATCACATGATCAAGACTCAATGTACATGATGTCACAGTTAGATTTAAACATGTAGTTTGCTCTTCATCATGCTTGATAACTTTGTAGATGAGAATGATGAACGAAGATTGTCATGATTCTAGTCTTGTCAGACTCAGTCTTCTAGTCTTGTCAGATTTATTCTTACTTCATCATCTTGACTAGTTTTTATTGAGTCTAGCGTTGACTGAGAAACACATATATGTAGTCAGCTTCTTTTCTGTAGCTATCTTTCTTTCTTAGCATTTATCTTCTAGTTAAATGACACTCATATTGACTCGCTCTATGCTGATTTCTAACATTAGATAAATGCTCATCAACTACTCTGCTATCAATGAATAAATGATACGAAACAATCTATTCAGTAAGAAAAATTTGCAAGAAATTCTTCAAATTTGCATCATCATTTTAAATTGCAAGAAATTCTTTGATTCTACACTCATTTTCATCATTCTATTTGCAAGAAATTCTTTGAGTAAAGCATTTAATTATTATCTGAAATTCACAAGAGATTTTTTGAATTTTCACTCATCAAAAAACATCAATTCAAAACATCAATCTCTCATCTATCTTCTCTTATCATGATACATGATGTCAAGTCAGTTGAGTTTTGAACAACTCGTCTGCTTAAAAGCATTGTCAATAGAAGAGTTTCACTTCTACTCATTAATGCTTCAGTTGAAGCTGAGAAAACTGTCATTGCATGAAACATAAACATCAAAGAACAACTGTTTCATTGAGTCAGCAATCAATTCAATGAAATCATCAATATGCTGAATGAGTTTTGAAGTCAGCAAGACTTGACTTTATAACTCAATGAACACTGACTTCTCATACAAGAAGATCACAAAAAAAGAGTGAAACAACTAAAAGTCACTTTTGATAAGAATGATGAGCTAGAGAAAAAGATCAATCAGTTACAAGATGAGCAATTAAACTTCAGAGCAAAACAATATTAAGCTGATTGATTTATGTCTTGTCAAGAGACTCAGTCAGTCGAGCATCAAGTCAATCAGAAAGAGTTCTCATTAATCTTTGAAGTTGATCAACGTTCTTGAAACTCATGAGAGTCATTCACTCTATTCAATAACGAGAATAATCATCACAAGTCAATCAAATTTTCGAATTCATTTATCTTCATCAACATAAATGAATCTACTTAAAAGAGCTGAATCATCAAGATATTTGACAAGCTTGACATCAACATGAATAATTACTATATTGAAAAGCTTCATATCATTTATGTGATATTCAGACTAAATGATGATGCTGATGAGCAGATTTATGCAAAGTGTTGTATCAATGCTCTCTCACTTTATCTATCACTGACGAAACTGCTGAAACATTTGAATGAAATATATGATGATCAGAATAGAAATTGAAAGTATCATTGCAAATACAATGCATTGAAGCAGAGCAATAAATCATTCGACTTCTTTTACTTTGAATTCACAAAGATATTCAGCTTTCTTGATTACAATGATTAAACTCTGATGAATAATTTACAGAATAAAATCAATAATCATTTTCAGAATGCATTGTCAGTTTGCCTCATAAAGTTTAGCTCACTTAATAAGCTTAAGACTTTTCTTCAGAAAGTGAATAATAAACAATGAGTCAATTATCAGCTACGTGACAAGCAATGAACAGTTAAATCAATAGCAGCTTCAAAAAAATGTTTTGTTTCTTCATTAACATCAGCATCAATCTCAACTACTAGCTATGTTTGACTCACTACTTTTTTCACTCACGAATCTGAATCATCAAGAATGTCAATCATTTGCTTCAACTGCAAAATATCAAGTCATCTTTCAAAGAATTGCTTTCAGCTGAAAACTAGTACTTCAACATCTCATGCATTCATCTCTTATCTCAATGAGATCATCATGTCAAAAGAAGAGAAGAAATTATTTACAGAGAAATTAAAGAATGAGATAAAAAATCAGTGACTTTCATCAAAGATGTGATGAAAGATGTTTTAATTTCTTCAACAATAAGTTCATCAAATGATTTCTTTGTCTTGAAATCTTTAACTACTGAATGTGTACTATCTAGTAATGAAATTAGTTACTCATTAAAGTTATTGATTGACATTGAAGCAGCTGACTATTCATTCATTAATGAATTAATTGCACAGAATGTTTGTGATCATTTGCAAATTGAATCATTATCTTTAATTAAGCTCAAGTCAATAAGAAAATTCAATGATTATTATGCAAAAAAGCTCATTATTTATGCAATTTATTCAAATCTGACTGTTCAAGATCATATGAAACACTTCATCTTTATGCTGATTACTTAATTGAGTCAGCATCAAATGATTCTTAAAAAAACATGAATGAATAAAATCAAGATAACAATTAATATGAGAAACGATCGTCTTCAATTTTCTGATTCAAAGACTCATATCAATGCTAGCTCAATCTCTCTTTCTATCATCAAGAAAATCGCGATAAAACAGAAGAGTTCAACTTCTACTCAAATACTAAAGAGATTTACTTCTTCTGTTATCACTCGACTCAGCGAGAAGTCATCTTCATTCAGTAAAATCATAAAATCATTTAATTTAATCAACTTCGCTTCATCTTTTGATTCAATAAACATAGCAATGATAAAGACTGCAGCATATAAATCACTAGTCAAACGATTGAATGTGACTACTTTCGCAATCATCATCACGAAAATTGATTAACTTCTAAAAACAGTCAGAAATAAACTCAAAGATGTAAATCTACAAGAACTTTCACATGAAGATGTTAAAGATCTGTCTAGAGCGAGTCGAATAGAGATGTCATTTAACTAGAAGATAAATGCTAAGAAAGAAAGATAGCTACAGAAAAGAAGCTGATTACATATGTGTGTTTCTCAGTCAACGCTAGACTCAATAGAGACTAGTCAAGATGACGAAGCAAGAATAAATCTGACAAGACTAGAAGACTGAGTCTGGCAAGGCTAGAATCGTGACATTACTCTCTTTCTTCGACGATTCATGTTCGCATGAATGTATTTTCTGCTCGATTCGATTGATTGTTCAATCATGATTTCACAGACTCAGACTCATTAAATTCTGATTGACTGAATAGTTGAAAGCGCTTCTAGCGCGATTTGTTCGAATATCGAATATGAAAATCGTCAACTATCTTCTGAGTGTTCATAAATTCGTCGTCATCAGCGTTGTATCAATTGAGATCATTGTCATAGTCATTTCATTTGACTCTATACTGAAGTCGTCTTCGATATCGACGAAAATTCAATATATCGTCGATTTTTCATTCATCTTCGTCGTTTATCACTATTGAATCTGAGAGTTCGTTCTTTTGATCAGGCAAGAGATCGTCGACGACAGAGCGAAGCAGATCAGAATGAAATACATCATGAACATGCATAGACTCTGATAATTTCAGTTTATATGAAGAGTCGACGAAATCTAGATTGATGAAAGAATCGAGCATTTTGTCATCTAGCTTCTTGAAAGATCTCGCTGTAACAATGTTTCTTTCATTCAGAAACATCTTTGATTCGATCTCATAATCAACTTCTTTTCTATGCTTATTGACTTGTTTCATCATTTGTTCTCGTGTTTTGACTAGCGACTCGCGAGCAAACTTCAGTGTTTTGTTCATATGTTCAGATATATTCTCGACTTTAGTCGTCTGCAAGCGTTCACGAAAACTTTCATATTCGCTGACATCGAGTTCAAAGCTCATACGAGAATGAAAGTCTTTGTTTAGAAAGAAAGAGGTCGAGAAGATGACTGAGAACAGAGCATTATTGTCAACGAACTCGATCATGAGTAGTAGCTTAGCTCAGTCATTCTGCATGTACAAACAGAAGAATCAAAGATATTTTTCGACGTTCTGATTGACTCGTTCACTTTGATTGTCGATTTGAGAATGATAGACAGTGAATAATCGAAGGTTAATGCTCAGTCTTTTGCAAAGAGACTTTCATAGAATGAAGGTAAATTGAGAGTCTCGATTCGAAACAATGAAATCGAGTAAATCATGTAGTCAATATATTTACTGAAGCATTAGCTTTGCTGTTTTTTCTGCTGTGATTTCTTTGTCATCAGTAGAACAAGAGATATAGTGTCGTTTCTTTGTCAGTCTACATATCACGATTAGTATGATGTTTTTGCCTTTCGAAAGAGGTAAGTCGATGATGAAATTCATGACTATATTCTTTCATCGCTGTTCGAATATGAGTAAAGCATGTAGTAGTTCATTGAATTTATTTCGAGAAGTCTTTGATCGCTGACAAATGTAGCAGTTTCGAATATATCGATCTATTGTCTTCTGCATTGAAGATCAATAGTAGTATCTTCTTATGATCTTCATCGTTCTGAGAATTTCGAAATGATCAATAGAAGATTGATCGTGAACTTTTCGAATTAGCTTCATTTGAAGATGCTCATCGAAGAAAACTCATAGAAGATCACTTCGATATAGTATTTCGTTCTGAACTCGACAATTTCTTAATTTAGTATCTTCGTATTGAGCTTCATCTTTTAATACGACTTCACGAAGTAGAATACAATTCTCGTTGATTCTGTTAGCTTCTAGAATCAATCGATAAATTGATTCATCGTTCTCTTTCTCTTCTAGATCAGCGATTTTCATTCGATTCAACGTGAGAATTGTAGTTCGCTGATAGCGACATCATTCATTCTCGGAACTTCTAGAAACTGAATCGACTTGACGAGTCAATGCATCGACTTTGATGTTTTATTTGTCTGAGCGATACATGATTTTGAAGTTGAAGTCGACGAGCTTTTGTACTCAGCGCATTTAACGTCTACTTAGCTCTTTATCTTTCATTAATGACGTTAAAGCTTGATGATCAGTGAACATCTTGATGAGTAGCTCAGTCAATTTCAGCTCAGATCGTCAATGCTCGAAGGCACGAATGATTGCTAGTAGTTTCTTGTCATAGATCTCGTAATTGCACTCAGCGAAGCTCAGATTCTTGCTGTAGTAGATCATCGAGTGCAATGTTTCTTCGTCGTCATACTGAGAAAGTATGTCATCGTTGACGTAGTTGAATGAGTCTGTTTCAAGAATAGTCTCTTTATTCTGATCAAAATGACGAAGAATAGAGACTTCAGTCATTCGTTTCTTCATATGATCAAAGATCGTTTGACAAGCTTGATCTCATTCAAATATCATCTCTTTTTGAGTTAGTTGAATCAGAGAATGAACAATCTTCGAAAAGTTCTTTATAAAACGTCGATAGAAATTGCAGAAGTCGACGAAGAACTGCATCTGAGTGAGATTTGTAGAAGTAGATCATTCGACTATTGCTTATACTTTTCTGAAGTTCATCTTTAGTTCTTCGATGAATAGCAATAGTTTCAGAAAGAAGATCTTCTGAACATGAAACTTGCATTTGTTTATATTCATCTGAAGATCGATCTCTCGTAGTCTATGTAGAACTAGTCGTACGTGTTTCTTATGTTTCTTCAGTGTTTTGCTGTAGATGATAATGTCATCTAGATAGATCTGACAAAACTGATGAAGATAGTCAAATAGCACGTCGTTCATATAGTGTTGGTAGAAAGTCGAGCCGTTGATTAATTTGAAAGGCATCACGTGATATTTGTAGAAATCAAAAGAGGTAATAAAGATAGTCAAATCTTCGCTTTTCGAATGCATGCGTAGTTTGTTGAAGACGACTATTATATTCAATCGAGTCAGATACTTGCTATCTTGAATACGAGCGAGAGTTTCGTCTATTAAGAGTAGAGAGTAGCGATTTCGTTTGATCAAAGCATTGAGCTTTCTATAATCGACGCAGAAACGCAGACTATCGTCTTTCTTTTCGACGAATAGTATGAGCGAAGCGTATGAGGTCGAGCTAGAAGATATAAAGCTCTTATTCAGATGTTCAATCAGATAATTCTTCATCTTTTGAAGCTTGTAATCAGACATATGATAGAGACGGCTTCGAGAAGACGTTTTCTCGCCGATCAACTCAATTTTATGATCGTAGAGACGATGAGAGAGTAGTTGATCAGTCATCGCTCGATCAAACACGTCTAGATAGTCATGATATTTCGAAGAAAGCTTAGCTTTGACTTCTTTCAAGATCTCTTCGTGTGAAAGCTCTTGTAGATTTACATCTTCGAGTTTATTTCTAGCTGTTTTTAGAAGTCGATCGATTTTCGTGACGATGATCGCGAAAGTAGTCACATTCGATCATTTGACTAGTGATCTATATGCTGCAGCCTCTATCATTGCTATGTTCATTGAATCGAAAGGCGAAGCGAAGTTGACTGAACTAGATGATTTCATGATTCTACTGAATGAAGATGACTTCTCGCTGAGTCGAATGACAACAGAAGAGATAGATCTCTTTAGTATTTGAGTAGAAATCGAACTCTTCTGTTCTATCGCGATTTTCTTGCTCGAAAGAACAGTCGAATGAGCTTTGATAGAAGCTTTGATATGAGCTTCGAAACTAGAAAATTGAAGATGATCATCTTTCATATCAATAGTCACTTCAATCTTGTTCATTCATGTTTTTTCAAGAATCATCTGATGTTGATCTAATCGAGTGATTAGCATAGAGATGAAACGTTTCATATGATCTTGAACAGTTAGATTCGAATAAATTGCATGAGTAATGAGCTTTTTTGCATAATGATCATCGAATCTTCTTATTGATTTGAGCTTGATTAAAGATAAAGATTTGATTTGCAAATGATCACAAACATTCTGCGCGATTAATTCATCAATGAACGAATAGTCAGCTGCTTCAGTGTCAATCAATGACTTTAATGAGTAATTAATTTCATTGCTAGATAGTACACATTCAGTAGTCAAAGATTTCGAAGCAAAGAGATCATTTGAGCTGCTCGTTGTTGAAGAAATTAACACATCTTTCATTGCATCTTTGATGAAAGTCACTAGTTTTTTGTCTCATTCTTCAATTTCTCTGTAAATAATTTCTTCTCTTCTTTCGACATGATGATCTTATTGAGGCGAGAAGTGAATGCACGAGATGTCAGAGTACTAGTCTTCAGCTGAGAGCAATTCTTTGAAAGATGACTCGATACTTTGCAGTTGAAGCAGATGATTGACATTCTTGATCATTCAGATTCGAGAATGAAAAAAGTAGCGAGTCGAACATAGCTAGTAGTCGAGACTGATGCTGATGTCGACGAAGAAACGAAACATTTTTTCGAAGCTGCTATCGATTTGACTGTTCGTTGCTCGTCACGTAGCTGATAATTGACTTGTTGTTTGTTATTCACATCTTGAAGAAAGATCTTGAGCTTATCAAGTGAGCTAAACTTTATGAGACAAACTGACAACGCGTTCTGAAGACGATTATTGATTTTATTCTGAATGTCGTTCATCAGAATGATATCGTCGTAGTTCAGAAAGCTGAATATTCTAGTGAATTCTGAATAGAAAGAGCTGAAAGACTTGTTGAGCTGCTTCAGAGCAACATATTTGCAACAACACTTTTGAATCAGATTCTGATCTTCGTAAATTTCTTTCAGATGTTTCAGTAGCTCTGATAGTGACTGATAGAATGAGAAAGCATCAACACAACGCTTTGCATAGATTTGCTGATCAGCATCGTCTTCTAGTCTGAAAATCACATAGACAATACGAATCTTTTCAGTAGAATAATGATTCGCGTTGACATCGAGCTTGTCAGCTATTTTGATGTTTCATGTCTCTCAGATAGAATCATCTGTTTCGATGAAGATGAATGAATTCGAAAGCTTGATGAACTTGTGATGATCGTTTTCGTTATCAGATAGAGTAGAAGATTCTCGTTGAAAGCGAGCTTCAAAAGTCGAGCTTCGTTCAACTTCAGAGCAACGAATCGAAACTGAGATCGTAGAAGCTTCTTTCTGATTGACTCGTTGTTCAGCTGACTGAGTATCTTGACGAGGCATAGATCGATCGACTTGACGTTGTTTCGCTCTGAAGTTCAATCGCTCATCTTGTAGCTGACTGATCTTTTTCTCTAGCTCATCATTTTTATCAAAAGTGACTTCTAGTTGTTTCGCTCTCTTTTTGTGATCATCTTGTATGAGAAGTCAATGTTCATTGAGTTGTAGAGTCAAGTCTCGCTGACTTCGAAGCTCGTTCAGCATATTGATGACTTCGTTGAGTTGATTGCTGACTCAATGAAGCAGTTGTTCTTCGATGTTTATGTTTCATGAGATGACAGCTTTCTCAGCTTCGACTGAAGCATTGATGAGTAGAAGTGAAACTCTTTTACTGACAGTGCTTCTGAGCAGGCGAGTTGTTCTGAACTCAACTGACTCGACGTTGCGTGTCATGATGAAAGAAGATAGAAGTTGTTGAGGTAAGAATAGATGAGAGATTGATGCTTTGAATTGATGTTTTTTGATGAGTGAAAATTCAAAGAATTTCTTGTGAATTTCAGATAATAATTGAATGCTTTATTCAAAGAATTTCTTGCGAATAGAATGATGAAAATGAGTGTAGAATCGAAGAATTTCTTGCAATCTAAAATGATGATGCAAATTTGAAGAATCTCTTGCAAATTTTCCTTACTGAATAGATTGTTTCGTATCATTTATTCATCGATAGCAGAGTAGTAGATGATGAGCATTTATCTAATGTTAGAGATCTGTCTAGAGCGAGTCGAATAGAGATGTCATTTAACTAGAAGATAAATGCTAAGAAAGAAAGATAGCTACAGAAAAGAAGCTGACTACATATGTGTGTTTCTCAGTCGACGCTAGACTCAATAAAGACTAGTCAAGATGACGAAGCGAGAATAAATCTGACAAGACTAGAAGACTGAGTCTGACAAGACTAGAATCGTGACAGAAGAAATCTTGAAAGAAGTCAAAGCTAAGCTTTCTTTGAAATATCATGATTATTTAAATGTGTTTGATTGAGTTATGACTGATCAACTATTCTCTCATTACTTCTATGATCACAAAATTGAGTTGACAGATGAGAAAACATCTTCTTGAAGTTGTCTTTATCATATGTCTGACTATAAGCTTCAAAAGATGAAGAATTATCTGATTAAACATTTGAATAAAAGCTTTATATCTTTCAGCTCAATCTCATACACTTCGCTCATACTATTCATCAAAAAGAAAGATGATAGTCTGCGTTTCTGCATCAATTATAGAAAGCTCAATGCTTTGATTAAACAAGATCATTACTCTCTACTCTTAATAGACGAAACTTTCGCTCATATTCAAGATAGCAAGTATCTGACTCAATTGAATATAATAATCATCTTCAACAAACTACGCATGCACTCAGATAACGAAGATTTAACTATCTTTATTATCTTTTTTGACTTTTACAAATATCACGTGATGTCTTTTAAATTAATCAACGACTCAACTTTCTATCAACACTATATGAACAATGTGCTATTTGACTATCTTCATCAGTTTTGTCAGATTTATCTAGATAACATTATCATTTACAGCAAAACACTGAAGAAACATAAGCAACACGTACGATTAATTCTATATAAACTACAAGAGACTGATCTTCAGATGAATATAAACAAGTGCAAAAAATCTTCTTTCTGAAACTATTGCTATTCATTGAAGAACTAAAGATGAATCTCAGAAAAGTACAAGCAGTAGTTGAATGATCTACTTCTATAAATCTCACTCAGATGCAGTTCTTCGTTAACTTCTGCAACTTCTATCGACGTTTTATAAAGAACTTTTCGAAGATTGTTCATTCTTTGATTCAACTAACTCAAAAAAAGATGATATTTGAATGAGATCAAGCTAGTCAAATGATCTTTAATTATATGAAGAAATGAATAACTGAAGTCTTTATTCTTCGTCATTTTGATTAGAATAAAAAGACTATTCTTGAAACAGACTCATTTGACTACATCAATAATGATATACTTTCTCAGTATGATAACAAAGAAACATTGCATTCAATGATTTACTACAGCAAGAATCTGAGTCTCGCTGAGTGCAATTACAAGATCTATGCTATGAAAATAATTAGTAATCATTCAAGTTTTCAAGCATTGATGATCTGAGCTGAAATTGACTGAGCTACTCATTAAGATGTTCACTGATCATCAAGCTTTAACGTCATTAATGAAAAATAAAGAGTTAAGTAAACGTTAAATGCGCTGAGTACAAAAGCTCATTAACTTCAACTTCAAAATCATGTATTACTTAAGCAAACAAAACATCAAAGTTGATGCATTGACTCGTCAAGTCAATTCAGTTTCTAGAAGTCTCAAGAATGAATGATGTTGCTATCAATGAACTACAATTTTCACGTCAAATTGAATGAAAATCATTGATTTAAAGAAGAACATTAATGAATTAATCTATAAACAGATTTTTGAGACTAATGAAATCAACAAGAATTGTATGCTACTTCGTGAAGTTGTATTAAAAGATGAAGCTCAATACAAAGATATTAAATTAAGAAATTGTCAAGTTCAGAACGAAATACTATATCGAGATGATCTTCTATGAGTTTTCTTCAATGAGCATTTTCAAATGAAGTTAATTTGAAAAGTTCATGATCAATCTTTGATTGATCATTTCGAAATTCTCAAAACAATGAAGATCATAAGAAGATACTACTATTGATCTTCAATGCAAAAGACAATAAGTTAATATATTTGAAACTGTTACATTTATCAGCAATCAAAGACTTCTTGAGATAAATTCAATGAACTACTACATTCTTTACTCATACTTGAACAGCAATGAAAGAACATAGTCATAAACTTCATCATCAACTTATCTTTTTCAAAAGGCAAAAACATCATACTAACAGTGATATGTAAATTGACAAAGAAACGACATTATATTTCTTGCTTCACTGATGACGAGAAAATCACAGCAGAAAAAATAGCTGAGTTAATGCTTCAATAAATATATTGAATACACGATTTACTTGATTTCATTGTTTCAAATCAAGACTCTCAATTTATCTTCATTCTATGAAAGTCGCTTTGCAAAAGACTAAACATTAATCTTCAACTCTTCACAGTTTATTACTTTCAGATCAACGATCAAAGTAAACAAATCAATCAAAATGTTGAAAGATATTTTTGATTCTTCTGTTCATACATGCAGAATAACTGAGCTAAGCTACTACTTATAATTGAGTTCATCAACAATAATGCTCTGTTCTCAGTCATTTTCTCAATCATTTTCTTTCTAAACAAAGACTTTCATTCTTGTATGAGCTTTAAATTCAATGTCATTGAATATGAAAGTTTTCGTGAACACTTGCAGATGACTAAAGTTGAGAATATATCTGAACATATGAACAAAACATTGAAGTTTGCTCGTGAGTTGCTAGTCAAAATACAAGAACAAATGATGAAATAAGTCAATAAGCATAGAAAAGAAGTTGATTACAAGATTAAATTAAAGATGTTTCTGAATGAAAGAAACATTATTACAGCGAAATCTTTCAAGAAGCTAAATGACAAAATGCTTGATTCTTTCATCAATTTAAATCTTGTTGACTCTTCATATAAACTGAAATTATCAAAGTTTATGCATATTCATGATGTATTTCATTCTGATCTGCTTCGCTTTGTCGTTGATGATCTCTTGTCTGATTAAAAGAATGAATTTTCAGATTCAATAGTGATAAACGATGAAGACGAGTGAAAAATCAATGATATATTGAATTTTCGTTGATATTAAAGATGACTTCAGTATAAAGTCAAATGAAATGACTATGACAATGATCTTAATTAACACAACGCTGATGATGATGAATTTATGAACACTCAGAAGATCATTGATGATTTTCATATTTAATACTCAAACAAATCACACTAATCAACAATTCAATCAATCACGATTTAACAGATCTGAGTCTGTGAAATCATGATTGAGCAATCAATTGAGTCAAGCAGAAAATACATTCATGCAAACATGAATCATTGAAAAGAAGAAGTAATGTCATGATTCTAGTCTTGTCAGACTCAGTTTTCTAGTCTTGTCAGATTTATTCTTGCTTTGTCATCTTGACTAATTTCTATTGAGTCTAGCGTTGACTGAGAAACTTACATATATAATCAACTTCTTTTCTGTAGCTATCTTTCTTTCTTAGCATTTATCTTTTAGTTAAATGACATCTTTATCTGACTCGCTCTAGACAGATTTCTAACAATATTAATCTTATAACTCGACTCAATATTGATCTCAAGTTGAATCAGAATTCAAATTCTCGATTTAATTCATCAAGCAATCAAAAATTCAGAGTTCAACTACTGATAAAAGTTTTCTGAGCAGAATTCATGATACTATTTAATGACATCTTCAGAGTTCATAACTCATAAGAATACTGACTACTACTAATAGAGATTTTTCAAGCAGAATTCATGATACTATTGATAATGCAACAGAATAATGCAATTGATTAAAGCTTATGCTTGCAATTACTAGACTTGAAAAATCTTTATTAATAGTAGTCAGTATTTTCATGAATCATGATTAATACTCATGAGAAAATCTCTATTAGTAGTAGCTAGTATTCTCATGAGTCATGAAGATACAATCAAATTATTGCATTACTCTGTTGCATTATCATTTAACAATTTAGTAGTAGTAAATCATATCTTGACGAGTTGAGTTGAAAATTTGAGTTAATACTCAATATCAACATCATGACTCAACTCAAATACTTGATATCAAAATTTTGACTCAACTTAAATACTTGATTTCAAAATTCTGACTTAAATCAAGTCTTGATGAGTTAAAAACTTGACTCAATCTCAATAACTTAACTTGATGTAATCAATCTAAACTAAACATTGTTTTTGCATAATTTTGTGCAATGATTATTTTATACTTCAATTTATTTCTGTATAATTATTTTCTTGTATTTGTAATAAGCTTTTTAGTCAATCATGATGTTTGAAATCTATTAAAATGTGCTAGTTTTTAGAATAATTAACAGTTAATTTAAAAGATAAGAATCAATTAATCACAAATTAACAGTGATGTACAAATACAATTTGCATTGATTTTCAAACTTTAAGCTTAACGACATTTGAAAAATCAAACTTGTTTTCAATTCTTTTTGCAACTTTCTTTGCAACTCTTTTTTGTTTAACTTGCTTATCATGTGATTCTTTTAAATGACAATATTGAAATTGCAAGCAAGTATAAACAGTTTATTCAGTTTTATAAATATATCTTCAAAGAATCTTAACAATAACAAGCATGATAATGCTTAATCTTCTTTTTTTAACATTATTTCTATCATGCTTTTTAAACTGCAGTCATTACATGATAAACAATATATGCTATACAATCATAAGCAAGAATATCAACATATATTTCAGAATTAATGAAAGCAAACTCAATATGCAATGCAAATAGAATGAAAAGTATCAAACTATCATCATTCAAAGTAAATTTTACAATCATAAACAGATGAAATATGAAATAACTTTTATCAAATAACTTTAGTTGAAAGTGAAAGATTTAAACTCATTTGTCATTTATGTTTGCATGTTTATGAGCATTCTAACAATAAAAGCATTAATAACAGCATCATGAAACATCATCTGAATAGCAAAGATTGTAATAAATGCACAAACTTAACAACTAAGATTGTTATGATTTTAGTCTTCATCTATTCTTCAACTAGTTTTCATCTGATTTTATTTTAATTGAATCTAGCGAGAATTTGATTTAAAGATGATGTCATTGAGTCTCTGCATCATATGTGTAAAACGTCAACTCAATTGAGTTTAGCACAGAACTGAGAAATACACATATAAGAATTGAGTTCTTTTCTGTAAATACTTTTCTTTCTTAGCATTTATTTATTAGTTAAATGACACTCATATGACTCGCTTTATGCTGATCTTTAACAGTAGATAAATGCTAATTAACTACTCTGCTATCAACGTGTAAATGATATGAAATAACCTACTTCGTTCATTCAGAAAATTCGCAAGAAATTCTTTGAATTACTTTCATCAAAACACATCTTCAACTTTACTTAAAATTATCAAATCAATCACTTAATTTTATCACAATTTATTTATCTTCAATCTTTCACAATGACATGTGACTTTGAATCAGTTAAGTCATGAACAGCTCATCTGCTTAAAAGCATTGTTAGTAAATGAGTTTTTCTTATTTCTGTTGATGCTTCAGCAAGATCTCAGAATGTTGCTACTTCATGAAACATCAACATGAGTTAACAACTTCGTCAATGAGCTATTGATTAGTCAGATGAAATCATCAAGATGCTGATTGAGCTAAGAGATCAACGAGACATGACTTTGAAACTCAACAAGCAATGAATTGATGTTCAAGTCAATCACATCAAGAAACTTGATGAGCTAGAGATCAATTAAATGACAATAGACACTCAAGAAGAGACTATCGTCGAACTACGAGAGAAAGTCTTGAGTCTAAAAAAGAAACAGCGTTCAGCGAATCAGTCTCGATCTCGTCAATCTACGAAATCTCAAGCTTCTATCAAGAACTATACTTGACGAAAGTCATTTACTTTATTTAACAACAATCATCATAAGTTCTTTAAGTTTTTGAATTCATTTATATTCATTGATGAAAATGAATTGACATGAAACAGCTGAAGAATCAAGATAGATGACAAGCTTCAGACAAATGTCGATCACTTCAATAATGAAAATATCTGTATTATTTATGTGATATTTAGACTAGAAGATGATTTTGCTGAGCACATCTTCGCTCGACATCAACATGATGCTTTGCATTCATACATCTCAATCAACGAGCTATTTGAGCATCTGAAAGAAATATACAATGAACTGAATAGAAATTGAAAGTGTCATCATGAGTACAATGCTCTGAGACAAGCAGAAAAGTCTTTCAATGTTTTCTACTTCAACTTTATAAAGCTATTCAGCTATCTTGAATACAATGATTGCACTCTGATGAATGATCTTCAGAATAAAATCAATAATCGCTTGCAGAATGCTTTATCAATCTGTTCAGAGAATTTTACTTTGCTCACTCGCTTAAGAATCTTTCTTCAAGATGTGAATAATAAACAGTGAGTCAACTATCAGCTACGCAGTCAGCTTTGCACTGTCATCATCAAAGTCACTGTCATACTTGATAAATGCATTGCTACTTCATCATCAATGACAACTTTAATAATCAATTATGTTAAGTTTATCTTCTCTTTTATCTCTGAATCAGCAAGATTGTCTATCATCTGCTATACTTGCAAGATTTTGAGTTATTTGTTCAAGAATTGTTCTCAGAACAAGATCAACACTTCTGCATCTTATGCATTCATCTTTTATTTACATGAAATTATCATTTCAAAGAATAAGAAGAATGAGAAAATGTCTTCTTTTAAAGATAGCGAGACAAAAAACTAGTGACTTTCATCAAAGATGTGATGAAAAAGATGTTAATTTCTTTAACAATGAGCATGTTAAATGATTCTTTTGCTTCTAAATCTTTGACTATTGAATGTGTACTTTCTAGCAATGAAATTAGTTACTCATTGAAGTCATTGATTGACATCAAAGCTGCTGACTATTCGTTCATTGATGAAGTGATTGCGCAGATTGTTTGTGATCAGTTGCAAATCAAGTCTCTGACTTTGATCAAAGCGAAGTCAATTTAAGAATTTGATGATCATTATGTTAAAAAACTCATTACTCATGTCATTTATTTGAATCTGACTGTTTAAGATCATACAATTAACACAGCTTTTATGTTGATCACTTGATTAAATCAATATCAAATGATTCTTGAAAAAACATGAATGAACAAAATCAATCTAGTAATTGATATGCAAATCGATTTTCTTCAATTTTCGAATTTCACTCTTAATTCAAAATCAATTGTTCTACTCATAAGCAACAAGATAATCACGAAGCAAAAGAGTTTGACTTCTACTCATATATTAAAGAGATTTTTCACTATCTTTCAACTCAGTCTGAAATCACTCTCTTTCAGTCAGTTCAATAAGAAGTCAGTTAAACTAATTAAACAGTTAAAATCGCATGACGTGACTTTAACTAACGTTAAAAATTCTAAATCAACGTTCAGTCTGAATTCATTCTCTTTTAGTTCAATGAACATAGCAATGATAGAAACAGCGACATATAAAATGTTAGTCAAATGATCAGATGTCAAGATCTTTGCTGTTATCATCTTGAAAATCGATCAACTTGTAACTATAGTTGAAAACAAGTTTGAAGAAGTGAATCTGCATGAGTTTTTTCACGCTGAAGCTCTTGAGCAAGTCAAAGTCAAGCTTCTCTCTGAATATCATGACTATTTAGACATCTTCAATCGAGCAATGATCAATCAGCTATCATTGCATCGTTTCTATAATCACAAAATTAAGTTAATCAATGAAGAAACACTCTTTCAAAGCAAACTATATCAGATGTTTAATCACAAGCTTCAGAAGATAAAGAAGTATCTGATTAAACATCTGAACAAAGAATTCATTTTCTTCAGCTTTGCATCATACATCTTGCTCATTTTGTTCATTGAAAAGAAAGACAATAGTCTGCGTTTCTGCGTCGATTACAGAAAGCTCAATGCTTTGATTAAACGAAATCGCTATTTTTTGTCATTGATAGATGAAACTCTCGCTTGTATACAAGAAAGCAAATATCTGACTCAATTGAACATCATTGTTGCGTTCAATAAACTACACATGCACTCAGATAGCGAAGATTTGACTATCTTTATTATCTTTTTCAATTCATACAAATATCATGTAATGCTCTTTAAATTAATCAATGAATCAATGTTTTATTAACATTATATGAACAACATGTTGTTTAAATATTTACATCAGTTTTGTTAAATCTATCTAAATGACATTATCATTTACAGCAAGATCTTGAAGAAACACAAGCAACATGTACAATTGATCTTGAATAGACTACAAGAAGCTGATCTATAAATAAACATTGATAAATGCAAGTTTCATGTTCAGAAAATCATCTTTTTAAAACTTTTGATGTCAATCAAGAAACTTAAGATGAATTCACGAAAGATGCAAGCAGTCGTTGATTGATTTACACTCAATAATCTCACTCAAATGCAGTTCTTCATTGACTTCTGCAATTTCTATCGATGCTTCATCAAGAACTTTTCAAAGATTATTTATTCAATAATTCAACTTACTCAAAAGAAGATCATATTTGAATGAAATGAAGTCTGTCAAACTGCATTCAATTATATGAAGAGATGTATGACTGAGACTTTTATACTTCGTCACTTTGATTAGACTTGCGATTTCATTCTTAAAATTGACTCATTCAACTACGTCAATGATGAAGTTCTGTCTCAATATAATGACGAAGAAGTACTACATTCAATTGCTTTCTATAGCAAGAACATGTTTTCTGCTGAGTGCAACTACAAAATATATGATAAGAAACTGCTGATCATAATTTGAGCTTTTGAACATTGATGACTTGAACTGAAGCTGATTGACATTTCTATCAAGATGTTTATTGATCATCAAGCATTCATTTCATTGATGAAAGATAAAAAGCTGAGCAGACATCAGATGCGTTGAGTTCAGAAGCTAGCTGGTTTCAACTTCAAGATAATGTATCAATCTGACAAATAAAACATTAAGATCAATGCATTAACTTGTTGAGTTGACTTCATGCTCAGAGATTTCAATAATGAACGTGTTTGCTATCAATAAATTACTATTTTGACGTTAAATTGAATAAAGATTGCTGATTTAAAGAAGAATGTCAGCGAGTCAATTTATAAACAAGTTCTTGACATGAATGAAATCAATGAGAATTGTACTCTACTTCGTGAAGCAAAGATCAGAAACGAAGCACAATGCAAAGACATTAAGCTGAAGAATTGTTGAGTTCAGAATGAAATCTTATACAAAGACAGTCAGCTATGAGTCTCGTTCAATAAACTTTTGCAAATGAATCTGATTCATGAGATGCATGATCAATTCTCAATAAATCATCTCAATATTTTTAGAATGATGAAAATCATCAAACGAAACTACTATTAATCATTCATGCAAAAGACAGTAGATCAATATATTTGAAACTGCTATGTTTGTCAACAATCAAAGACATCTAGAAATAAATCAAATGACTTGCTTCAATCTCTATCAATATCTGAACAGCGATGACAGAACATAGTCATGAACTTCATTATTGATTTATCTGATTCGTACAACTACAATGCTATTCTGACTTTCATCTGCAAATTGTTAAAAGAAAGACATTATATTTCTTGCATCATTGATGATGAAGATATCACAGTCGAAAAGACAGCTGAAATGTTGCTTCAATGAGTATATTGAACTCATAATTTATCAAGCTTCATTGTATTCAATCGAGATTCTCAGTTCATCTTCATTCTCTGAAAGTTTCTTTGCAAACAACTGAGCATTTCTTTTTGATTATTCATCATTTATCATCTTCAGATCAACGATCAAAGCGAATGAGTCAATCAGAATGTTGAACGATATCTTCGTTCTTTCTGTTCATATATGCAGAATGACTGATTTAAGTGACTACTCATGATTGAGTTTGTCAACAATAACATCTTGTTCTCAGTCATCTTCTTAACTTTTTTCTTCATGAACAAGAACTTTCATTCTTATATGAGCTTTAACTCTGACATCATCGAGTATGAAAGCATTCGCGAACGTCTGCAGATCACTCAAGTCGAAGATATATTCAATCACATGAATAATACATTGATTTTCGCTTGTGAAGCTCTGATCAAAACACAAGAACAAATGATGAATCAAGCTAATAAGCATAGAAAGAAGATTAATTACAAGATTGAATCAAAGATGTTTCTGAATGAACGAAACATCATTACAGCGAGATCTTTCAAAAAATTGAATGACAAGATGCTCAACTCATTTCAGATTATTGAGTCTGTTGACTCATTCTATAAGTTGAAACTATCAGAGACTATGCATATACACAATGTATTTTATTCAGAGCTTCTTCATTCTGTCGTTGATGACTTTCTGTCTGATCAAAAGAATGAATCTTCGAAATCAATAGTGATAAACAATGAAGATGAATGAAAAATCAATGATATACTGAACTTTCAATGCTATAGAAGACGACTTTAATATCGAGTCAAATGAAAGAATTATGACAACGATCTCAACTGATATAATGCTGATGATAACGAATTTATGAATGCTTAAGAGATGATTGATGACTTTTATATCAAATATTCAAGAAAAGCGCACTAAGAAACAACATTCATGCAAACATAAATAGTCAAAAGAGAAAAATAATGTTACAATTCTAGTCTTCATTTATTGTTCAACTAGTCTTCATCTGATTTCATTCTAATTGAGTCTAGTGAGAATCTGATTTAAAGATGATATCATTGAGTCTCTGCATCATATGTGTAAGACATCAACTTAATTGAGTTTAGCACAGAGCTGAGAAATACACATATAAGAATTGAGTTCTTTTCTGTAGATACTTTTCTTTCTTAGCATTTATCTATTAGTTAAATGATACTCATATGACTCACTTTATGCTGATCTCTAACAAAGATCATGAAAGTTTAAGACATTCATAACTTTGTTAAAGTTAAAACTTTAATAAATTACTTCTTAATTGCACATTGCAAAAAAGATTGCAAAAGAAATTGTAAAAGAGATTGCAAAAGATTAACAAATTACAGCATTGCACTTTTCATCAAGAATATACTTCAGAAGTCTTTGCATTACAACTTCAAAAAACTTTCATCACTTTAAATATTTTTCATGTCACTATTGATAATCTTCAATTTCAATGAGCATTTAAAATGACATGATTGAGCATTATTCTGTCACATAAAATTAAACTTATGATCTTTTTCAAGAATTAAGTGACTGTTGTTCAAGTCAACATACTTAATAATTTATCAACAAATTCTAAAATCTTCATTAATTTAAATGAATGAATTAATTCTAATAGATTATTTTTTTCTAATCATCATGAAATTTTACTACATTGAGTTTTGAGAATATTAAAAAGTCTTGTTGAACTTTGAATAAATTGAAAACAAGCATATTAATAGCAATTTAAGCAGTATTACTGAATGAATATTGCAAGAACTTGATATTCAAGATTGAGTTATGACTGTAATCATAAACAACGTCAGCAATAATAATATCATAATAATGATATTAAATGAGACTTTATAAACGTTTTTAACTACTTCTCATTTATCATGTTTAACACATTGTAACAATTGTTTCTTTAACAACATAAGATATAAACAAAGATCAGTATAGTAACAAACTAATCATTGAACTGAAAATCTGAGAATAGTTAAAACAATAAACTGTATTGATTATTACATGAGTTGAGCACGAAACTTTTATCTAAGAGAATGATCATCGTTATATAAATATAAAAGAATCATGTCAAGTCATCTCTGCTTTGAATGATCACTTTGATCATTCTTGAGCAAGATGAGCGAGATGAGCATCATGCTCATCATGCTTGTTAGAAATCGATCTAGAGCGAGTCATAGAAGTGTCATTTAACTAATAGATAAATGCTAAGAAAGAAAAGTATCTACAGAAAAGAACTCGATTCTTATATGTGTGTTTCTCAGCTCTGTGCTAGACTCGATTAGAATGAAATCAGACGAAGACTAGTTGAAGAATAAACGAAGGCTAGAATCGTGACATTACTCTCTCTTCTTGACTATTCATGTTCGCATGAATGTTGTTTCTTAGTGCGCTTTTCTTGAATATTTGATATGAAAGTCGTCAATCATCTCTTGAGCGTTCATAAATTCGTCGTCGTCAGCGTTATATCAGTTGAGATCGTTGTCATAGCTCTTTCATTTGACTCGATATTGAAGTCATCTTCTATAGCGTCGAGAGTTCAGTATATCATCGATTTCTCATTCGTCTTCATCGTTTATCACTATTGACTTCGAAGATTCATTCTTTTGATCAGACAGAGAGTCATCGACGGCAGAACGAAGAAGCTCTGAATGAAATACGTCGTGTATACGCATAGTCTTTGATAGTTTCAACTTATAAAATGAGTCAACAGACTCAGTGATCTGAAATGAGTCGAGCATCTTGTCATTCAATTTTTTGAAAGATCTCGCTGTAACGATGTTTTGTTCGTTCAGAAACATCTTTGATTCGATCTTGTAATTGATCTTCTTTCTATGCTTATTAGCTTGATTCATCATTTGTTTTCGTGTTTTGATCAGAGCTTCACGAACGAAGATCAAAGTCTTGTTCATTTGTTCAGATATATTCTTGACTCGATCAATCTGCAAGCGTTCGCGAATGCTTTCATACTCGATGATGTCAGAGTCGAAGCTCATACGAGAATGAAAGTTCTTGTTCATGAAGAAGAGAATCAAGAAGATGACTGATGACAAGACGTTATTGTCGACAAACTCGATCATGAGTAGTCACTTAGATCAGTCGTTCTGCATATACGAACAGAAGAATCAAAGATAACGCTCGACGTTCTGATTGACTCGTTCGCTTTGATCGTTGATCTGAGAATGATAGACGATGAACTATCAAAGAAAAATGCTCAGTCGTTTGCAAAGAAACTTTCATAGTATAGAGATGAATTGCGAATTTCGATCAGATACTATGAAGCTTGATAGATCATGAGTTTGATATATTCATTGAATCAGCATTTCAGCTGTCTTTTCAGCTGTGATATCTTCATCATCAGTGATGCAAGAGATATAATGCCTTTCTTTTGACAATCTGCAGATGACAGTCAGAATAGCGTTGTAATCGTACGAATCAGATAGATCAATAATGAAGTTCATTGCTATGTCTTGTCATCGCTGTTCAGATATAGATAGAG
>JAABUU010002485.1_pt1 | contig 26171 bp, 23 predicted proteins | sample 5559301 | NCBI WGS metagenome assembly JAABUU01 (sample SAMN10711884, study PRJNA513360) | rock metagenome | isolation source: Antarctica rocks | place: Antarctica: Victoria Land, Richard Nunatak white | reverse complement strand
AACGGTCCCAAATGTCCCTTGACCTGTGAGTGCGTGGATATCTTGCCTGCTTGCTTGACACTTGTGCCTAAACAGCCCTAGTTGGCTGACAGGCTATCACCACACAGCTGAGGGGGCCATCGGGTTAGGGCCCCCGGTGATGCTCTTCATTCATTCATTCATTCATGCGTCTCAGCTTACTAGTGCAACACTGCAGTACCACACACCGCTTTACGTAGCCCATTGCACATGGTGCGGCACCACGGTCCTCTCACGCAAGCACTCAGAAGCGTTGGTAAACGCTGACTGCAACACATACAGGGCTTCACCAATACTGCGCGGTCAGGCTGTACAGCCATATAAAAGACCCCCATGCTCTTCAAGCACACCGGTGCAAGTACTTCACACTGAATCAGGCGCGCCGAGGGGAGTAGCCGATAAACACTGTGCAAACTTTCTGCAAAGTGAAGGCAGACTACTGCTGTAGCAGACGTTGCATCATCCACATCCTAAAGCCGGGAGTCATGGTGCAGTGCACTTGCATGCATGGTCTTAAGTGGCTGCGACTGTGGAGCAAACATGCAGTTGTCAATGACCTTCACAAATCCGTGTCTAGAGCAGCTTTGCACGCATCCTGGAATACCAGGCACTCAGAGACCGCAGTGTGCATCATGCATTCTAGTCCATGACCGCAGCACTGTGCGACATTCACCATAGCAGGGTGACGTTAAGTGCAGCTACTCTGCACCAGCCGGGGCGGACACATATTGCAGAGTGTCACGGCAGAACTTCATGTTGAGCGGAGCATGTTTCAGGCCAGTGCGAGGATGGCTGTGAGTGCTCGTGCACACACGCGTAGGCCTCACATCCACAGTCACCTGGCAGTGCTACTGTTGTCTCTGCTCGCAACAGGACAGCACACGCTTAGCTGAAGAGCGGTGGCACTGCAGGGGTGGCTGAGCTTCACCAGAAAGCACCCAAGATATCTCGCTAGGGCACCAAGCTGTAAATGCGCTGGGAACCCACCACGCTTGCGGCCACTTCAGATGCTGAGAGACCATATCAAACAGCGTGCATGTGTACTGCTTCCTCAGGAGGCGGTCCAGGACGAAGGCGACCCACCACGCCATGACACCCCAAACGATCAGCACAGCAAGGAAGGTGAACAGGGCATACTGCGCCTGCACCGCGTCACGGCCAGGCGGCATCCTGATGCAGCAGTCTGACAGCGGCATTGTGCGCACCCAAACTGCATGTGTTTTGGATCAAGCTGAACAACACATGTTTCAAGCATGATGTTTGCATTATAGGGTATGAGCCCTGAGCTTTGTGTAAAGCGAGCTCAACAGAAAGTGCTGCTTCACTGAGATGGCCCTTCGAGATGCAGTGCAGGGGCACTGGCTTGTGCTCGCCTCCTTCTTGTGGTGCGGCCTTGTAGTGCTCATAGCTGTGCCGCTTTCCAGCGTCTTAACCAGCCTCCTTGGACAGCTCTATGCAAACATACTGTGGTTTTCAGCCACGTGTCTGTGCTGCTGTCTCTGCCTCTGGTGAGTCCCCAGCAGGCACGCAGCACGATGCCTCTTTGATAGCAGTGCTTGTCACAACAGCGTGGCAAGAGCGCAGGTCACGCAGCCGTGAAGAGCTGCGGGAGCGCTGCGTCATGTTTGCCGCCGCCATTGTGTTTACGCTCTGGGGTTTGACGTGGTGGTGGACTGCACTGAAACTGGACAGCCTCCTGGGAAAGCGGCACACAAGCCTTGTGCACATCCTGGCTTTCGTGGTGTTCTACGCTCCTGCTTCTGCTATCCTAGCGTCTCTGTACTGTGCATGGTGCGTCCCGAGCGCGCATGCACCTCCATACCTTCGTTGCAAATGTAATGATTTCCTCCGCGCAGCACATCAATCTGATGAGGCCCATGCAGCTTTGCAGAGCGCCCTTGTGTGTAAGCTGACACGCTATGCCGCAGTAACTGCGCCAATCACTTGAGCTCAAATGCGTGTGACCGTGCACAGGCGAGAGAGGCAGCGAGCCGCACATGAGATGCAGCTGCAGAGCCTGAGGCAGGAGCATGAACACGAGCTACAGCGCATGAAGGAGCTGTGTGCATGCCTGCAAGGAGAACTCCGTGCCGAAAAGCAGCAACTCGCCATCGGCATCCACTCACCAAGCGAGGAGGAAGAGTCTGCACGCCGAACGGAGCGCATCCAGCAGCTCTGTGCACAAATTGGTGACATGCTGCTCGCAGAAATACGCGACCTTCAGGGGTAGGCGCTCTTACCAACGGCTTGCAGCCATTTAACATTGAGTGGCATGCTGAGCGGCTATTATCAGCCTGTTCCGGTCTCTGCCAGTGCCTTCCGGGCGTGTGCTTCAGCACCGGACTGCGCTGGCTACTGCCTGTGGCCGCTTGTAAACATGCAAGTATCAGTACACAGAATCGCGTTTGGCCTATACAGCAATGGGTGGTGTGTTTGTGCGTGTGCTGCTTTTTTGTCTGATTGAGGGCGTGCATCTGATGATGCATGCAAGTGCCACATGCAGACCTCAGGGCATGTTTGAAACACTCACAAAAGCCGTATATGTATATGTATATCAAAATTTGTAGGTTGACACGCTTCAACGTCACGGTGTTCTGGGGTCGCTCGTGAGAAGCAGCGCTGAGCAGGCGAAATGTGCGCAGTCATCAGTGATATCTACCAGCTTTGCATGCATCGTGCACTTCCAGGCACGCAGAGGCCGCATCAAGCATTCATGCAGTCTAGGCCATGCCACAGCAGTGCCAGATATGTTCAGCGCCCTCTGCCGCAGATGCCGCGCAGCAGGCCCTGCCCTTCGCACCAGCGCAGCACATGCTGCAGCACAGCAACCGTCCCACAGCATGACTGCAAGCCCTTATGCAGCCCCAGCATGTTTGCTACAAGCGCACACGCGGCTGCCAAGGTATCAGACCTGTTCCCGCTGGCTTGTGCCCTGCTTTGTTTCATGCAGCATCAGGACATCATGGCAATCGCGTGCAGTATTCCTGCATGCGTAGCATTGTGGCACTGCACTTTTGACTGGTAGCCCTGCATGGAGCTGCGCCCGGAAACAGTCGCAGCTGCTTAGACACGGGCGCAACTCATCCACTCAACTGCGATAGAGGAGCCTGAGCAAGCTGGCAGGCAGGAGGAATGCAAGTCATGGCCATCACCATGTCATGGTGCTGCAGCACCCAGCATACCAAAAAGTCTTGCAATGCAGCCGCGAGGGGCACCGGCTGGTGATGGTGAGGCAGGCCGCCCGGCCGCTCAGGCACCCAGGAAGAGCGCGATGACTAGCAGCAGGACGGCGACGACGGTGTAGCGCACGGCGGCGCTGACAAGCGCCCAGGACACGGCGGCCACCTTCCACAGCACGTTGGCCGCGGCGGCCAGCAGGAGCAGCGTCAGCGCGGCCGCCAGCACGTTCTGCACCAGCGACTCCCCTGACTTCTCGTCCTGCGCACAACACGGTTGTGCCTTGGCCGACGGAGGGCAGGCGCAGCTGTCTCTACAGCGCGAGCACACTTTGCTGCGGGAGCCTGGTAGGAGCCAGATCGCCACTACACTGGCCCCAGACGCGACAAGTGCACCCACAGTTTTCAAAGGACTGTCAAGCGAGGGGCTCTTGCAGCTGCGGAGCGCACACCTCGTACAGAATGTCGATGAGCTGGCTGTCCGTGAACTCCTCGACGCCCCAGTCGTCAGGCTCGCTGCCCCACGTCTCAAGCAGCGCATCCTGGGCCAGCCACGTGCTTGGTAAGTGCGTGGAGCAACGGTGTGTGGCACACAAACATGGGCAAGCTGCTGCGGTCGTGCCTGCAGGGGGTCCTCCTTCCAGCCAGGCTCGCGTGCGGCGACGCGCACATCTCGCTGCGGGCCCTTTGGGCACCGAGCGCAAGGAGTCAGGTGCCCTAATTGCACAAGCGGCGGCCCCTTTGTGCCAAGCACCTGCTTGTTGTGGGCTGCAAACATCAACTGGACATCGCCAGCATAGCACGCCACTGCCGCTTCGTCACTCCGTGTCCCAACTGCAACGTGTAGCTGAGCTGCTTCTCCTGTTGTCGCCTGAAGCTTTATTGCTGTGTTCTCTGTGTCCCGTTCCGGTCACTTACCACTCACCTGCCTAGGCATCATAAATGACGCACAATGGCTCAAATTGTGCAAGCAAGCATGTAAACATATGATACATATCACATGTGAAAGCGTGACAAAGCCCGCGGAAGTAGGCTCTAGGCTTTGCCATGGAATATGCTTTGTGGCAAGGGTTGGGAAACGAGCCTTGCGACAAGCTGCCCTTTCGCACAAACTTGCTACCTCCTCGCTCACCTTATTGCCAACTTACGAACATCTTCCAACACCTACTCAAAATGAAGGCCGCCGCTGTCGCCGTGCTGTGCTTCATCCTCGCGGCCGCGGCCGTCGAGGGGTATGCTCCTGTCCCTGCAAGAGCTGTGCTTGGTTCAACTTAGGCCAGAAGCGGAGGCTCGGTCGGCTGCTTGGCTGGGTGTGGACGGCAGAGCCACTCGTGGGTTGCATGCACGCCCAATGTCGATAGCATATTGTGGGCGGAGGCGGCGGCGTTGGGTTTGCCAGCGCACCTGGGTGCTCGATAGTGCTGGTAAAGGGTGCTTTCAGGCGGTGCAAGTATCGTTATGTTGGTCATAACTGCGAGGTGCTTCGGCCATGCAATGCCTGCCCTAATGTGCTGTACGCCATCTTGTCTGCTGCAGTGAGCCGGGGAGCTGGCAGGGAACCTTTCCAGAATGGTACATACCGTCTGGCGCATAGCGGGGCACTTCGCTTATCAGCTATATTGGACATGGCGCCTGCGCCTGCTGTCACAGCACTGACTCGTTGCTGTGTGCTTGGCGCAACAGGCAGATCTGCCACTACGACTGCTACAATGTGCGCCCTTCCCCTCTGCCTGTTTATGCCGGCAAATATGCCTGCATGCTTACGCCTGCTTACTGGCTGTTTGTACAGTGACATGCAAACTTATCAACGAGCAGAACTGAAGAGTGAGAGGGGACTATTAACCCGCTCACGCTGCGCAGGTGACCTCCGCCGGCGCGGCCGCCAAGCAGGCCCTGCTGCAGCAGTGCGGTGCGCTCCCAGCTTTTACTCAACAAGCTGTCGAGTTCAAACTTGGTGTGGTGCGATGCTGTGAATGCGTGCTCGTTGGCAGTGTAGTTAAGCCAGGTGGTTGCATGTGGGTTGCTTAGTGTAAGCACACTTGGATGTGTTGGGGCCGTGATTGCTCTCGTGTACCCTACCTCGGTGTAGGTCTGTATCGTCCAGGACAACCTCCAGTACGGTTTGAGTGAGACGAGAGCGTGCTGACCCTGGGAATGTATGCGCACAGGTGTGACCGACTTCAAGGTGACCAGCTCGGGCGACCTGGCCGGCACCTACAAGAAGGGCGCCGCCCCGGGCTGCCAGACCGCTGCGTGCGGCCGCTACGCCAACCAGGTGCACCCTGCATAACCAGGACTTTTCTCTCATTTTAAATGTGTTGGCCTCATCATCCTTCCTCCATGCCATTTCACACTTTTATTAGCGAAGAAAAGCATCCAATGTTGAAGCTCGTGGTAGTTGTGTGGGGCTGTATGCATGCGTCCTGCGCTCGTTGCACTGCCACCTCATCTGCCTGTGCTCAGCCGCGTCTCGCCTGCAGGCCGCCATCGACACCTACCGCAACTCGTGCGAGCACGTCGACTCCAAGTACCAGCTGCTGTCCGGCAAGGGCACCTCGTACAACGCCCCGTGCGCCAGCTGCTCGTAAATGCGTCCGCCCGCCCACTCTTCACGTGCACCGCTGTGAGGGCTGGTGTGTGCCGCAGCAGCACCGAGCAGCGGTGTGCGGCGTGCGAGGGTGGCGTGTGGGGCAGGCGTTTGTGAGGGGTTGGTCCTCGTTGGGCTGCCCCGTTCCCCACCCTGGCTCCAGCAAGTTTTGGCAGCAGTGCCTGCGCGCGCTTGTCAGCCCTGTCTTCGGGTCTGAGCGATGCCAGCAGTCTCAACGAAGTAGATAGATAAGTTTGACACAGAATGCACAGTATATCTGCGGTGGGGGTTTTCTTTGCTTTTCCGTGAGTCGGGTCAGCGGAGCTGTACGGAACCAAGGCAGCCCGTGGGCGGCATTGGTTGCGTGCATGCGCGTCTCTGTGCCTGTGACGCAGCTGCTAGACGGTAAGCCAAGTTGTGCAGAGTCCGGTTTGACCTTTCCCATTGCCGCCAGGTCGCTGTCCGCATGCACCGGAATGTCTCAATGCTTGAGTCACGTACATATCTTTGCGCTGTAATACATTGTGCGTAGATATGCAGAAGTGCGTCGCAATACTCCATCGCCATTTGGCAACATTCGCAGTGTGAAGTTGCAGAAGTGATCAGATAATTGCTGATCAGAAACGGCAGCCCGAGTTAACCAACTTACTGATGTCATTGTGAAATATGCTTTGCACAGTCGCACTGTCACTGTGTCACTTCGCCCACTGACCTACCTGTATCCAGCAACAGCAGCACAGACATGTTGCATGCCCTTGCAATCATGATACATCATCAATGCCAGTTGACCAGGTCAACGCCGCTATGGCATGCTGCTGCCACTTCAGCGAGTGCAGGCCATACGCTGCGTTGCAGTCCATAGCAGCACAGCATAGCGCCTCATGCCCCCGCCCAAGCCAGCCCATGCATACAGGGCGCTGCGCGCCACGGCACACTTCTGCCAGCACCAGAGCTGCAATGGTCGTCAAGATGCGGGCAATGACGCATGCGCCGCAGGCCGGCAGCACAGCGCGGTCCTGTCACACCAGCGCATTCGCCCGAGACTGTCCGTGGCAACGCGCCGCAGCGGCGTCACAGCTCGTCGCCGCGCCACTGCGGCAGCGCGCCGGCCGCGCCGGCGCCGAGCAGCGCGCGGACGACGCGCGGCGCGCCCGCGCCGCAGGCGGGCAGCAGCACGGGCGCAGCGGCGGCGGCGGCGCCCGCGACGCCCGCATCCGGCGCGCGCAGGCGCTCCAGCAGGCAGGCTGCGAACGGGGCGGCGGCGGCCGCCAGCGGCTGCGCGCCGGCCGCCATAGCCAGCAGCGCGTACGCGTGCTCTCGGCTCGGTCCGTCCTGCGGCAGACAACCAAGCTGGGGCGGCAGCGGGAGGGGCGCGCTCAGAGCCCGCGCAATGTGGGCTGCTGCCGCCGCCGCCTCGGCGCCCGCGCTGTCGCACGCACTGAGACTGTAAGAGACTGACTAAGCAAGCGCAGCGACGCTGGCCGTGCGCGCTCTGCGCCCAGCACGCCGGTCGGCGCGCTTTAACAGCCTGCACCCGCTCAGGCAGCCACCACGACAGCGGCCCTAGCCGGCCCAGGACGCAGCAGGCGACGCAGCCGTGGCCGGGCGCACCAGCGAGCCGGTGGCGGCCAGCAGCGCCGCCGCGAGCTCCGGCGCCGCGAGCACGCCCGGCTGCTCGGCCGCCGCGGCCGCCGCCGCACGCAGCGCCTCGCGGCATGCGCCTGCCTGGCCGGGCGCCCCCGCCGCCCGGGCCGCGCCCGCTCCTCCCCCGCCGAGCGGCGCCCGCCCCGCAGCCTCGCCCCACCAGCTGCCGCCGGGCGGCAGCGGCGTGTCGGCCGGGCACGCGAACGCCAGCGCGGCGCCGAGCGCCGCGCCGCGCGCGCCCGCCGCCGCCGCGCCGCAGGCCGCCTGCCAGGGCGGCGACAGGCGCGGCGGCGCCAGCAGCGCGCTCCGCAGCGCGCCCGCCTCCGGCAGCGACGGGAACGCGGCCGGCAGCGCGTCGATCGCCGCGGGCAGCGCGGGGCCCGGGCCACCGGCGGGGCCGGCGCCGTCCAGGCGCTGCAGCGCCGCGCGCGGCCAGCCGGGCGCGGCCGCGGCGCGCAGCAGCGGCGCGAGCAGGGCGCGCGCGGCGTGCAGGTACGCCGGGTCGGCGCGCAGCTCGCCGCGGCCGAGCGCGCCGAGCGCGCCCAGCAGCAGCGCGAACACCGCGGCCAGGCCGCCGGCCCAGCCGGCGGGGCCCGCCGGGCGGCCGCGCTCCGCGGCGGGCGCGGGCGGCGGCGCGGCGTTGAAGGGGTCCACGCAGCCCTCGGCGGCGGCGGCCGCGCGGTTCTCCGGCAGGCGCGCGTCCTGCAGCAGCGGCATGAGCGCGCCCAGCAGCGCCGCCACCTGCGCGGCGGCAGGGCCGGGGCTCGGCTAGGGTAGGGTAGGATCAGGGCATAGGCGCAGCGGGTGCCCGCAGCGCGCGCGCTGCCGCAGGCCTGCCATGGCCGGGGCTGAGCCGCTCAGGCGCGCAGTGATGCACCCTCTCCTGCAAACAGCAGAGCACATGGACCTGCATCAGCATGCATGCACAGGCCGCCCGCGTCAGCCTGGGCCAGCTCTGGGAATACAAGCTGGCCTCCCCAGCGGCGTGCGCGCGCCCGCTGCAGCGCCAGCGCGGCCGCGCCGCGCTCGGCCGCGGGCGTGGCGGGCGCGCCCAGCGCGGCCGCGGCCGGCGCCGCCCAGGCCGCCAGCGGCGCCAGCCGCGCCGCGAGCAGCGCCGGGTGGCGCGCCACGACCGCAGCGGCGGCCGCCGCCGCCGCCTCTGCCGCCGCCTCGGCGCCGCCAGCCGCCGCGGCGGGCGCGGCCAGGCGCTGCAGGGCGGCCGCGCCGTGACGGGACAGCGCGCTGGAGCCCGCAGCCTCGCCCGGCTCGGCCCTGGCATCTGGGCCTGCGCACGCGCTCGCGCCCAGCGCGGCGCGCTGCAGCCACGCGGCCGCCTCCGCGCGCTCGTGCGGCGCGCCGCCGCCGCCGTCCCGCGCCCAGCCGCCCCCGCCGCTTGCGCCGTGCGACGGCGGCGCTTCGTCCTCGCTGGCCGCATCGCGTAGGGACGGCCCTGGCGGCAGCGCGGCCAGCACGCCATCGGGCGCGGCCAGGTACAGCCGGACCAGCAGCTTCCCGCCGGCGCGCCGCGCGCCCGCGTCGGCGTCGGGCGCCTGCCAGGGTGCGGGCTCCGGGCCGGCGCCCACGCCCGCGCCGCCCTCACACAGCCCCGCCGCGGCCGCCAGCGCGTCAACGGTGGCGCAGAGCTGCGGCGCGCCTTTGGCAGCGACGCGCGTCAGCAACCCCGCTCGGCACCCGCCGCCATGGCCGCCCACGCCGCCGGGCCCGGCCTCGGCGGTGGCCGCCGCGCCGGCGTTGCGGCCGCCCGCAGCCGCTTCGGCCACCGCCGCGGCCGCAAGGCCGCTCGCCATGTCAGCGGTGAAGAGCGGGCGCTGCGCGCCGCCGCCGCCGCCGCCGTTGCCGCCGGCCAGCCGCTCGGCAAGGTCCAGCACCGCTGCGGCGGCAGCCGCGGCCGCGGCGTCCTCGGAGCCCGACGCTGCGCCGCCGCCGGACGCTCCTGCCTGGGCGTGCGCGCCGCCGCGCGCGCCAGGCTCGAGCGCCTGCCGCAGGAGCGTGCGCTGCGTGGCCGCGGGCGCGTGCGCGGCCGCGTGCGCGGCGAGCGCGCCTGCCGCCGCCAGGTGCACGCGGAGCAGGCCGGCCGCCGCGGCACCGGATGCTGTGGGCTCCTCGGATGCGGGATCCCCGTGCGGAGCGGGCGGCCGGGGCCCACCGGCGCAGGCTCCAGCGTCTCCCCAGAGCGCCGCGCGCACGGGCTGCACCATCAGCGCCTGCGCTGGCCGGGCGGGGGTGTCAACCTGCGCCGCGGCCGCCGGCCTGCCCGCCGCTTGGCCACTTCATTGTCAATGGGGCCTGCCAGCAGGTAGCAGGCCCCTCTCCATAGTGACACAGTGACAGAGGCCCGTGCAGGACCCATCCATGCAGCCCGACCCTAGCACGCATTTATAATGGATGAGTGCCGATGCAGCTCAGTCTATAATTGAGGCGGCGGCGCGCCTGGCTGGGCGGCAGGCCGAGGTCGGGGTCGACGGCCAGCACGGCGGCCACCGCCGCGCGCACCCGCAGCGCGACGCCGCCGCCGTCGCCGCCCGCCCCGAGGCTCCCCTCAGGCCCGCCGCCGCGGCCAGGCGCCCCCTCGTGAACCTCAGCGCCGCCCGCAGCCTCCTCCCAAGGGCCACCGGCGCCGGCGCCGCCGCCGCCCGCGGCGGCCAGCGCATGCAGCGCCGCCGCACAGGCGCCCACCAGCTCGGCGGCGCGCCGAGCCAGCGCCGGGCCTGGCGCGGCCTCCCTGTCGCCGCCCGCGCCTGCGCTCTCCGACCGGATGCCCGGAGTCCCGACTGGCGGGCGCTCCGGCGTGCGCGCGGCAGCCCCTGCCGCCGCCTCCGGCCGCAGCTCCGCAGCGATCACGGCCGCGGCGGCCGCCCGCAGCGTCGGCGCCGGCTCACACAGCAGCAGCTGGGCGAGCGCGCCAGCCGCGCCGCCGGGACCTGCGGAGAGCTCTCGCGCCGGTCCCTGACCGCCAGCGCGAGCACGCTCCGCGGCGGGCGGCGGCGCAGCGCCCCGCGCGACCCCGCTCTCGGCGTGCGGCGCGGCGGCCGCGGCGCCGGGCGCGCCGGGCGAGGCGCGGGCAGCGGCCGCGGCGTCAGCGGGCTCGCGCGGCGCCGCCGCTCCAGGCTCCGGCGCCGGTGCATCCAGGTCCATGGCAGCGGAGGGCTGAGCCGTATCCGCGCCGGCGGCGGGCCTGCAGAGCTCCGGGGCGGGGGCGGGCACGTCCAGGAGCGCGCGCGTCTCGGGCGCGGCAGCGGCCAGCGCGGCCAAGAAGCGGTCGCCGGGCAGCTCATAGGGCAGGGTACCCTCCCCGGCGCTCCTGCGCGGCGCGCCGGCGCTCACCGCAGTCCGCCACATGTGCGCTTGCCTTGCATCTCAAACGCAAAGTCGCAGCCAATGCACGCCTGGACCGCATGCATGCGCCGCTCAGAGTTGCGGGCACCCGGCGCATCAGCAGGCAGCGCCCCGCTCGCTCCCCGGCCGGCGCCTGGGCGGCCGCGGCATCGCCGTCCCGGGCATGGCAGGGTCGCCCGGCAGCGACCGGGGCGGGCGGCCGGCCCGGCGCGCCTGATTGGGCGCAGCCACGCCGCCACCGCCTGGCACTTGCGTTCAGGGCTCGGATTGACGGAGAGGGCGCACCCGATCAGGCGCAGGCGCGCCGCCAGCGCCTGGCACGCTCGGCACGCCGCGGCCAGCGCGGCCGCGGGGAGCGCGCCCGCGCCGCCGGCCCGGCCTGGCGCCAGGGCGGGCGGCAGGACGGCCGTCGCGGCAGCCGGCAGCGCATCCAGCGCGGCCAGCAGCGGGCGCAGCGTGCCCCGCGCCAGGCCCAGCCCGGCCGCCAGCCGCAGCAGGGCTGCGCGGCGCGGCGCGCGCGTGAGTGGCCAGGGAGGCGTGTGCATGGGGCGGTGCGGGGCGATCGTCGTGCAGCCCACCTCGGCCCTGATACCAGCTCATGCATGTGCACGCGCCAGCGGCGCGCTGTGCCGGCTCAGCCCTGCCGACCTGGTGAGCCTGTGACGGGCCTGGGCGGGACGGCGCTCACGCAGGGCGCGTGCACGAGCCAGGGCAACGCCGCCGCCCGGCCCGCGCGCGCACCTGCGCCGTCGCCCGCCACGGCGCGCACGCCCGCCGCCGCCAGCCGCGCGTCGGCGCACCGCGCCGCTGCCGCGGCGCTGCGCTCGTCCAGCAGCGGCAGCAGCGCGGCCGGGCGCGCGTCAGGCTCTGCACCCTCGGGGCCGCGCCGCTGCAGCGCGACCGCGGCTTCCCAGTCGTCGCGCGCGGGGCTCGCAGGGCCGCCGCGCGCGCCTGCGACGCCCGGGGACCCGCCGCCCGCGTTGGCCGTCGGGCGGAGCAGCAGGCGCAGCAGTCGCTCATAGCGCTGCCGCGCGCCTGCCTGCCCAGCGTCCGTGTGCACGCCAGCTCCCCCACCCGTGCCCGCCGTGCGGCCCTGGGCACCGGAGGGCGCGGCACCGCCGGCAGCCGCGCCGTCCGCGGGCGGCGGGCTTGCTTCAGGACGCCCCCGTGCGGCATCGTCCGCCGCGCCGGACCCAACGGACGGCGCGCACAGGCGCTCGGCCAGGGCGGCCAGCGCGAGGGGCGCCGCGCGCGCGACGTCCAGCGGCGCTAGCGCCACACCCAGCGGCCCGCTAGCCGGCGCGCTTGGCGGCGCGCCCGCCGGCGCGCCGCCCCTGGCCGGTGCCGGCACGAGCGCGACGGCCGTCGCGTCGCCCGCCGGGGGCAGAGCGGCGTCCGCCGGGGCTGACGTGCCGTCGCCCCCGGCAGCGGGCTCCAGCGCCGCCAGGAGTATGTCGAGCATGGCCTCGATTGTGCCTGCGCTCAAACCATTTACCATTTAGAGGTGGACATAAATAAGGAAAGGATGCAGCGCTGTGTTTGTTGATATGCTCATCTCCTGGCCAGGACCGCATGAGGTCCCTGCACAAGCGCCCGGACAGCGGGGATGCAGAGGTGCGTCTCCGGATGCAGCTCTTGCAGGGCCCGCACCCGCGTCGCTGCCCGCCAGCATCGCGCGCGCGGTCAGCGGCCGGCGCAGCAGCAGCGCCGCCAGGGCGGGCGCGGCGGCGCCGGGCACGCCCGCGCGCGCGCCATGCGCGCGTAGGCACCGCAGGTACGCGCCCAGGACGCGCACGTCGCCGTCGCGCCGCGTCGCGGCGGCCAGGCTCGGCGCCAGGGCCGCCAGCAGCGGGCCGCCGCCGGGCGCATCCGCCAGCGCCTGTAGCGCCCGGGACCCTCACAGGTGCCCAAACGGTGCGGCGAGATACAAGATGGTGTGACACAGCCCGCCGGCGGGGCCTAGGGAGAAGGGCTGCAGCGACATGAAAATTGCAGCATGGCACGTCAGCACCATGGGTCGGCACACCGATGCACGGGCAGCCGGGCCGCACGCTCTCGGCGCTTTTACAGAGGCTCAAGGGAGGGGCATCTTGCGCCGACACTCCCCCCACTCTCTCACCTCTTGCACCCCCATCACGCCTAACCCCAGACCTCCCGGTGCCTCTGCCTCCCGGCGCCTGTGCAAGGGCGCGCACGTCTACCCATGCCACCTCCTCGGAGCCGGCCGCGCAGTGCCCCTCAGCCGCCGCTCCACCCGGCGGCTGCAGGGCGCCGGGGGTTGCGCCCTCCCCGGCCCGCGCGCCAACCGCCGCGTCCATCACGTAGTTCAGGCTCAGGCGCGCACGGCGCCGCATCTCAGGCGACCTGCAACAGAGCCAGGTGAGTGCCAGAGCTGGAGGCCGGGGCCAGACATGCTGCCATGGCCGTTGTAGCGCCGCCTGCGCGGCGTGGCAGCGCGCGGTCGTCGCCCGTGCCCTGGCGCGCGGGCCGCACGCCGCACTCGCTATGCACCCATGCCCACGAGTGTGCATGCTCTCGCATGTATAGTGCACCCAGGCAAGCACACGTCCTGATGCACCGCGTCCGAAGCGCAGCAGACCTCTCCCCGCGTCGCCGCCCTGTCAGCGATCCTGCCCTTGCGCGGCCGTGCGCGGGCGCCCTGAGCGGCGCAGGGGCCCGCACGTGCTGGCCAGGCAGCGGGCGAGCAGGCCGGCCGCGGCCGCGACCGGGCCGTCCAAGGCGCCCGCCGCGCGCGCGGCGCCCTCCGGCAGCAGCTCGCGCGCCAGCAGCGCGCCCAGCGCGGCGCGCAGCGCGCCCGGGAAGCCGGCGCCGCCGGCCGCGCACGCACGCAGCAGCAGCGGGCCGCGCCAGGCGGCCGGCAGGTGCAGCAGCGCGGCCGGGTCCGCGCGCAGCACGCGCGCCGCCCAGGGCCACGCGGCGGCCAGGCGCTGCCGGCCGGCCGCGGCCGCGAGCAGGTCGGGGGCGCGGCACGCGCGCAGCGCGGCGCCCAGGCCGTACAGCGCGTCCATGGCGAACAGCTCGTCGACGACGCCGGGCGGCAGCGCGCGCGGCGCGGCGCCGGGCGCCAGGCGCACGACGCCGCCCGGCGGCGGCTCCCACGCCGCGCCGCAGGCGCCCAGGAAGCGGGCGACCTCGGCCGCGGCCGTCGCGTCGGCGGTCGCCTCCGCGGCCGCCGCGTCCGCCGCCGCGGTGGCCGCCGCCGCGTCGTCGCCCGGCGGCCACGACCGCGACGCGGTCACCAGCATGTCCAGCATTGCGGCCGCGGCGGGCACGTCGGCGGCGAGCGCGGCCGCCAGGCGGCCCGGGTGCAGCGCGGCCAGCAGCACGCCGCAGCGGAGCGCGGCCCACCAGTCCGCACACCGTGCGAGGCCCGGCGGGTCCGGCAGGCCCGGCTGCGGCGGCGCCGGCGCGGCCGGCGCCTGGTACAGCGCGAGCTGCAGCACCGCGCCGGGCAGCTGCGCGTTGCCGACGGCCGCGCCGGCCGGCGGCCCGCGCCCGCCAGCCGCCGCGGCCTGCGCGGCCGTGCGGCGCAGCAGCGCCTCTACGACCTCCAGCGCGTCAGCCGGCGCGAGCGGCGTCGGCGTCAGGCCCAGCAGCACGACGTGCGTGAGCAGGTCCTCGCCGGCCGGCACGCTGCCGGCCAGCAGCGCGAGCGCGGCCGCCTCCGCCGCGCCGAACGCCTCGCCCGCCGAGAAGTACGCGCCGGGCCCCGGCTCCAGGAAGAGCACGCGGAGCAGCAGCGCGCGGAAGCGCGCCGGCGGCAGGCCCGGCAGCGCGGCGGCCACCACGTCGCGGCCCCACTGCACCGCCGCCAGCGCGGCGCCGGCCGCGTCGTCCAGCAGCGCCGCGACCGCGCCGCCGCGCCGGCCCGCCGCGCTCGCGCCGCTGGGCTCGCCGGCGGCCGGCGCCGGCGCGGCCGCCACGCCGGCCGCGCGTCTGGGGGCGCCGGGCAGCCCCGTTGGGTGCGCCCTCGGGCCCGCTGGCGCCACGGCGGCGAGCGGCAACGGGCGCTCGCTCGCCGCGGCGGCGCCGGCGCCCTCGGTCGGCGGCGGCGCCGGTGGGCGCTCGGGCGCGAGCAGCGCGGCCGCGGCGAGCAGCTGCACGTAGCACACAATCGCCATGACCTCGCCCAGCCACGCCTCCTGCGCGCGGCGCCGCACGGTGAGGCCCTGCAGCCGGCTCGTGGCGGCGAGCACGGTGGATGCGCGAGCCACCCGGCCCCTTTCTACGAAGAGGTCTACCTACACCACATGCGCGCAGACCTTTGGGGGCATGGCAGACCACGCGTGTGGGGCGCGGTGGACAAGTCCGGCCGCAGCCAGGGCGGCAGAGCAGGGCGCCACGCCGCAGCCGCGCCCTGGACTGGGCGAGGGCAGCGCGCGCCGCGCGGGCCGGGCCGGGTGCGTGGGGGGCACCCGCGCGGGCAGCGGGCAGGCCGCCAGCGGCGGCCAGGGCGCCAGCAGCGCGGCGCACAGCCGCCCGACCGACAGCGCGCTGCCGCATGCGCGCAGCAGCCGGCGGCACAGGTCGCGCAGGCGCGCGCGCGCGTCCTCCGCCGCCATCATCTCCTGGGAGGCAGCCGCGCGGGCATTCGTGCGGAGGACTTTGGAGGGTACAAGAAGGTTTGCGGGGAGTGTCGCAGGGAGGTTTGCAAGTGCGCGCGCGCGCGCGCGTCCCCTTCTGTCGCTGCCAACTGAACAGCGGGCTGCGCGTCAAGCGCGGCCTGTCGCAGGACGCGCAGCGGACGCTGCGAGCGCCTTGGGCGCGACGTTCGCAAGCCGAGCAGCCGCGCGCAAGCCAGGGAGCCGGGGAGCCGGGGGCGCGCGCGGCGGCGCACATGGAAGGTGCCCGCCAGGATGTACTCGACGCAGCCGGGCGGCAGCGCCGGCTGGGCGCCGCCGCCGGCGGCCGCGGCGCTGTCGGCGACGGCGCGCGCCACGGACGCGACCTGGCTCACAAAGTGCGCCTTGCTGCCCTTCTCGCGCACGTCCTGCGCGCGCAGCGCCGGGCGGGTCGCGCCGCACGCAGCAGCCCCCAGCAGCCCCCTCGCGCCGCGCGCTGTGGCGCGGCCCGCCAACATGCAGCTCTGCGCGTGCAGCTGGCCTGGGGACGGATCCAGTTGCGTGATGCGAAAGTAAACCTAACCTTAAATCTACCCTAACCTATGCGGCGCCGCGCCTGCCACAGCAGCGAGTGCAGCACAGCGCGCGCGAACTCGGGCCGCGCGAGCGCCAGGCGCTCCAGCATGCGGCCGTGCAGCGCGGCGTGCGCGGCCTTGACGCGCATGCCCAGCAGCGCGCCCAGCGCCTGCACGTCGCCCGGCGCCATGCTGCGCACAGAGCCTGCGCGCGCATGCAGTGCGCGGGCGCCGTGAGCAGGCCGGCCGGGTGGGCCACGCGCAGCCGCAGGCCCTGGCATCTGCCGCAGCCCTGGAGCGCGCTGCACCGTGCGGGCGCCCGACAGGGGGGTGGGGCGTGCGCTGGACGGCGGCTGTACTGCTGGGCGGGGGGCCGCGCAGCCTGCCGCCTGCCGCCCACGACCGGCAGCGCGTGTCTGGCACGAACGGATGGGTGGGGTTGGCAGGCGGGCATGCGCGCGGGCGCAGGCGCGCACGCGCGGGGGCCAGGTGTAGGTTAGGTTCGGGGTATGTCGCCCTAAACCTGGCGCCGGGCCGGGCGCGCACAGATGAGCAGCTCCAGCAGCTGCGCGGCCGGGCGGAAGCTGGCGGTCTGGTTGAGCAGCGCCTCCAGCTGCCCGGCCGCGGCCACGCGGCCCTCCGCCCAGCGGCAGCCCAGCACCAGCAGGCGTACAAACAGCTTCGTGTTGTCCCTGCGCGCCGCGCGCGCGCGCGCGTCGGCGCCGCGCTGGGGACGGGCGCCGGGCTCCACCAGGCGCGTCTGAGCCAGGTTCTGGGATCCATGCTGCGCCCAGCAGCAGCCCGGCACCCGCAGGCGCCACCCAGCGTTGTCCGTGGTATTATGTTGTTGTCCTGGGGCCCGCCGCCGGTGCAGCAGGGCGCATGCCAGCCCCATGCCTTGCTGAGCAGCTCTCTGGACACACGCGCTGCACGCCGCAGCCCCTCTGTCTCCTAGCTTGACCGCGTCACTCCCCCATGCATCTGCACATCCTTCTTTGCTCAATTTACTTCACCTGCACAGGTTGGCAGTCTGACTTTTGTTTGCGCTCTGCACCGTCACGCACAAGGTGGGCAGCGTGACAGCCAGCAGCGCGGGCGCGGCGCGCCTGGCGACGGTGCCGGCAGTCAGCGTGCGCAGGTGCTCCAGGACGGCCGCGCCGACCGCCGCGCGCGCCGCGGGCGACCACGCCGGCAGCCGGCCCTCGCCGCCGCCGGCCTCGGCCAGCTCCGCCACCGCCGCGAACAGGCTCGCCTGTGCGCAGCGCCCCACGGAGGCCATGTGACCTCGTGCATGTCTGGCGCGCCAGCTCAGGCAGGCTGATGCACAAGCAGAGCCCCGTGCCTGCCACGGGCAGGGGCTGGCGAGCATGCGCCCTACTGCCTTGCTGGTGACACTGCGCGCTGCCCGATGCAACAAGGGAAAGTGCCCAGCAGGGCGTATCACGACAGCGCGGCCCCCCGCCCAGTCCCCTGGCCCCTTGACGCGAGGATACGACCGAGGCACCTGCCCTGACCCATGGTGTACACGCGCCTGTGCAGGCGGGATGCCGCGCAGCGCGCCCGCAGCGCCGGCGCCGGCGCCGCCGGCGACGCCGCCCAGGCCGCTGCTGCTGCCACCGCCGCCGCCGCCGCCGCCGCCGCCGCCGCCGCCGCCGCCGCCGCCGAGCGCGGTGCCGCCGACCACGTTGCCACCGGCGGCGCCCGGCGCGATCGCGTCGGCCGACAGGTGCGGGGCGGGGTCGGGCGGGAAGGCGCCCTGCAGCGCGGCGGCGAGCCGGCGCGCCGGCTCGGCGTCCGCCCACGCGCGGCCGCCAAACAGGTCGTCCACGTATGCGAGCGCTAGCTCCTGCCGCGGGCGCCAGCTGGGCCCGTCAGACAGAGCCGTGCGTCCGCCCGCGCCAGCAGCAGCTCTGACCTCACGTCGGCCCGACTCCGGGGTACGTCCGGCTGCGATGCTCTGAATGGAATTCCGACCGGGGCGCGCGGGGCGCGCCTGCGGCCACTCGTCGGCGTCCGCCCAGCCGCGCGGCACGGCGGCCGCCGCCAGCAGCGCCAGCAGCGGGCTGCGCCGCGCGCCCGCCGGCGGCGGGCGCAGCAGGCCCAGCAGCGCCGCAAACGTGCGCGGTAGCGCCGCGGCCGCCGGCGCGCGCCGGAACGCCGCCACGACGCCCAGGAAGTGCTGCCTGCGCGCACGGGCGGCAGGGCCGTGGCGCGCGTGCGGCACTCGCGGATGTCCATAGACTGAAGCACAGCAGTCATGCACAGTGACGCATGTGAGCGCGCTCCGGCTCCACATCCTGTGCGAGTCTGCCACACAGGCGGGCATGCTCACCGGTGGGCCCCGTGCCGTCACAGCCACAGCGTTTGAATCCTGCAGCTACCCGGGCAACGACAGAGGCGCCGCGCGCCTGTTGGGGCTGAGCGGGCTGTCCAGGCAGGCCTGCAGCGCGCCGGCCAGCGTCGCGTCTGCGCCGGCCTCGTCGCCCGCGTCCAGCGCCGCCGCGACCGACGCTGCGAGGTCCGCGCGAGGGGGTTCGCCAGGTCTAGGGTTTCCCATGCCCCCCTCTGCAGCGGGCGAGCCCGCGCGCACGCCGCGGCCGCCGCGCGGCGTGCCCGGCTGGCCGCCGGCAGGGGTTAGGGTCGCGCGGGGTCTGCCCGGCGCGCCAGCGAGGAAGGGCGCGGTCGGCGGGCGCGGGCCGGCGGCCGACGTGCGCGCCGGTGGCTTGGCAGAGGGCAGGAAGAGGCTCGGGCCCCCGGGCGGCGCGCGCGGCGCCGGCGCGGGCGCATCCTGCACATCGCCAGCCTTCACCGGGCCTGCCTCTGGTGCTGGCGGTGCCATCAAAGCTGTTGTCTTGAGCCCAAAATGCTGATGGCCACGGCATCAAGATTGGGATATTGGCGCACAGTTACAAACATGCACCATGCGTTTACTCAGGAGCTGATGACACTTTAGTTCACAGTCACTCGAGCATTGCGTGCCCCTCCTCCCCACACCTGACCGCCCTGCGCTTCGGCAGACTCCGTGCGCGGCCACTTCTGCGCAGGCCCCTGCTCCTCCATGGCCAGGGCCTACTTTGCGGTCTCCAGCACTTGCAAGTGCTGCTGGGCTGTCATTCCTGGACTTGGCATCGGCCTAGGGCCTGACGGCGGTCTAGGGCCACCCCGAGATCTGAACGCTAGGAGATAAGTTTCTTGCCGGAGCCCAGGTCGATTTTGAGCCCTTCTTGTGAGTGTGAAGGCTTTCCTACATCATGGCTGCCGCCCTCCTGGCTGCGGGCTCGGTCGCTGCTCGGCCGGCACCCCTTCCGCAGGTGCGTGCACCACACGGCGCTCTGGTTTCACTGGGACGTTCGCCTGCGGTGCCGGCCTGGTGACGGGAGCCGGCGAGAGTGAAGCTCGACAAGAGTCGGGACGTGCAGTCTGGCGCTTTGTGTTGTTGCGAGCAGGCAGCAGCAGCTGGCACCCAGGAGCTCTGAAGGAAGTCTGCAGTTGCCTCCCTGCTGAGGCATTCTGCAGGCATTGCGGCAGGCAGTGCGGCATTGGGCTCGACAGGTTTACAGCGCAACTCGCCTAGCAGCTCAGTTGTTGCAAGCAACAGGCCGTGCGGCGCACGCAGGTAGCACAGCGCGGGCGTCCCGCAACATGCGTCGTGTGCGCTGCGCGCACCGGCCCTGAGGCAACCATCTGGCTGCCCGGCGCGGACACGCCGTCGTACTTGAACGGCGAGCTGCCGGGCGACTTTGGCTTTGGTGCGCCTCACTGTTGCACCGCTCTAGCACGCGTGACGGTCTGCTAATATGCCGGCGGCATGCAGCGGCCCGCGCTGAGCGCTGTGAGCGCTGCGCGCAGACCCTCTCGGCCTGGGCACCGACCCCGAGCGCCGCAAGTGGGTGCGTCGAGCTACAGTTCCCAAGGGGCTGCTTGTAGTGCACCTGTGTGCCAGCTGCGTGCTGTGTGCTGCCTGCGGCAGACGCCTGTGCCTGCCATGACTGTTCACGGGTGCAGGCGTCTTGCAAAGAGGCTGAGCTTGAACACTTACCTGTTGGCCACAGTCTGCTGAGAGTGCGCACGGCGGTCCCCTCTGCAGTATGTGGAGGCAGAGAAGACCAACGCGCGCTGGGCGATGGCGGGCGTGGCAGGCATCATGGGCCAGGCGCGTGCTGCCTGCTGCGCGTTCGCATAGATGCAACCTTCATGTGCACTGCTGAGGCCTTACACAACATGATAGCATTCACACTGCATTCAGCTGCATTATGCTGGACAGACTGCCTCCCGGGCAAGCGGCAATGTCAAGGAAACTGCACGGGCGCAGCGCTCCCCTGAAACACAGACCTTGCCCGCCCGCAGGAGCTGCTCGGCGTGCAGCCCAAGTGGTATGAGGCGGGCGCCAAGGACTACGGCTGGAGCCCGCTCGCGCTGACCACGCTGGAGTTCCTGCTGCTGGGCTTCCTGGAGGTCAAGCGCTATCAGGGCTTCAAGAAGACCGGCCAGGCGCGGCCCCCTCCCCCAATACGCCTGCACCGTACCGGCCCTGTCAGTGGTCCAGGGCTTCAAGAAGACCGGCCAGACGCGTCCTCCTCCCCAAAACGCTGCACCGCCCAGGCACCGTCAGTGCTGTGCCGGCAGGGCTGCGACCAGCGGGCTCGTGCAGCAGCGCCAGCTGCCCGCATCATTGCGCATGCGAGGGCTGCTCACCTCTGCAGGCAGCCCGCTGCCGTGTTGCGCACATGGCCAGCAGCCTCAGTCTGTCCACCTAGTGCGACATTCACCTAATGGACAGTAGAGCTGACGCCAAAAGAGCGCGCGCGTGCACGTCCTGTGGGCGGCCGCCCACCGTGGTGTGCCCTGCGCGGCAGTCGGGCTTCCTGGACTCGTACCCCTTCGACCCCGCCGGCCTGTACTCGCAGACCAACCAGACCAAGGAGCTGAAGAACGGCCGCCTGGCCGTGCGCACCCCTGCTCATGCTCGCCAGTGGCTACCGCCAATGCCACACAGTCATCGAAACTCCTCATGCGCGCTGCACCGAGGGTCCCGCGCAAGTGTTTTGTCACTGCTGTCGAGTCCGAACAGACGTATCCAGGGCGCTGCGCTCGTGCCGCACCACAGAGGCAGCTGCTCACGGCGTGCGGGCGGCCGGGGCGGCAGATGATTGCGTTCGTCGGCTTTGTTGTGCAAGCGCTGGTGACGCGGGAAGGCCCGATCGAGGGCCTGTTCCACCACATCAACGACCCGCTGGGCCACAACATCCTGTCCAACACGCTCAACCTGCCCGCCGTGCTCTCGCCCCAGCAGGCCGTCAGCGAGGTCGTGGACGCCGTGTCGCCCTAGGCAGGGCGCGTGTGTTCCTTGTTGGCCCTGCCACTGCAGCGCCAGACGATGGTCGGCGGGGAGCTGCAGGCTGTGCAGCCCGACAGGTGCCGCGGGGCAGGAGAGGCCCAGCCTGGCCGGCCGGAGCATGCCTGCCCTGCAGAGCCCGGCTGCGGCCCCTGGGTCAGAGAGGTGATGCGCGTGGCACACAGAGGCCCTGGGGGTCGACCGGGCCAAGGCGGCGGCGTTTTGAATTTTGGAGAGACACCTGCTTCCCTTCTGCCTGCCACCGCGAAGCAGGGTGTGCTCTGACTGCCGGGTTTGACAGGCATTATTTCGTCAAGCGAGCGCAGCTGCGCGCGTGCGCATTGCTGTTCCTGCATCCGCCTCTGCATGTTTTGCAACCTGCACGTCGAGAGTAAAGGAAGGTAGCCTGGTCACCTTGCCACCCCCAGACCTGCCCGAAGTACAATGCATACCTATAGCTAGCTAGCTGCAGTTTACCTGCTGGAAGGCTCAGCAGCAGTGAGCTCCTACTTTGCTACCATACTCCCAAGGCGACACCAAAGTGATATAAAAGTACACACTCAGCACCGCCGAGACTACTTATGAGCAAGCATCCCTGGGCACGGCAAGCTCGCGTCTGTGGACAAGAGACTCAGCCAGCAGCGCATAGAGCCGAGCACTTTGCCAGAAGTTGCTAACAGGACACGCAACTGGCCCCACAGCAGGAGCGAGATGGACGCAGCAGTGGACCAGGTAGCATGCGCTGCGCTGAACATGCACACTTGATTCAGCCTGGGTGCGCTGTGTATTGACCGAGGACGCCCTGCATCTGCAGGCCAAGGCGCGGAAGAAGCACAACGGCTTGTTCGTGCTCGCCTGCGCCCGAGGGTACCTCGGCGACGTGCGCACGCACCCGATCGCCAGCGCTGCCGCGTGCTTTGCAGCCGGCAGTATGCCGCTTGCCTTCGCCCGGCCCCAGCTCCCTGCCTCCCTGCCCGGCTACACTTGCACGCACCCCGCGCACGAGGACGCGCCGCTCAAGCGGCAGGCCCGCTGCCTGCCTCTGGCACCTGCCCCACCTGTACAACTCATACTACCTGTCCTATCAAGACACAGGCCTCGCAAACGTGGGATCGCCGCGCGCTGTGCGCAGGTAGAGAAGCTGGTGGAGATGGGGGCGGACGCGGCGGCGCGCGACAAGCGCGGCGTGAGCGCGCTGCACTACGCGTGCGGGCAGGGCCAGGCGGAGGTCGTGCGCTTCCTGTGGTCGCGCGGCACAGACCTGGACGCGGAGGACCCCGGTGCGCCCCGACGTGCGCGGGCGGCTACGTCCTGGAACATTATGTTTGCGAGCGGCAATGACATGGAGTGGGAGGGCCATCCTTTGCTATGCTCTGAGCCACTCTGCTGTGCGGTCAGCCGCTGTGTAGAGCTGTGCCTGGGAACGACCCTGATTTGCTGCACACAGACACAAGCCTGCCCTGCAACACTCCACTGCAGGCCCCGCCTGTGCGCACGCGCAGCACGCACACAGACGCCCAGTGTGCCTGGCACCAGCGCATGCAGCCCATTGGCATCTCACGGGCTCTACACGCCGTGTGCGCTTTACCCCATGCGGCTGCCTAGCATTCTCTTGCATCCCGGGCTAGGGAGAGGGTCTGCATGCTGGGGCATGGTGCAGCCTGCCCTGCCCAGCCCGCTTCAGCAGCGGCCGTCGGGGCGCAGGCGGGCGCACGCCGGTGCACTGGGCCGTGCTGGGCGGCCGGATAGAGGTGCTGCGCCTGCTGCTGGAGAAGCGCGCGTGGGCGGAGGGCGCCGACGGCGCCGACGACACGCCGCTCCACCTGGCGGCGCGGTGCGCGCCGCTGCACTGTGCCTGCTCCAGCGAGCAGCAGTGACATGTGGCTGTGCGGTGCTCACAGCTGGGGGACGGGGGCGTGCGCTGTCGGTGCTGGAGCTTGCGCCTGCCAGCAAACTCGGACAGGACCGCCGACTCGGGAATGGCAGCGCGCGCCATGACGCTCTGAAACGCGGCTCCGGCCTCAAGTGACAGGGCCCCTGCTCTGCCCTTGCAGGGCTTTGCAGTGTGCCTGGCGTCCAAGCCAGCTGTCACCCCCTGCCACCGAATTGAGCGCACTGTGCTGAAGCATGCAGGGCACGGAAAGAGGCCCCACGAACATCAGGCGCCTGATGCTCGGCCTGCTGCTCGCGCAAGGGCCGGCGACATGGAGGCGCTGGCCGCGCTGGTGGCGGCTGTGGGCCGGGCGGCGGGGCGCGCGCGGAACAAGCGCGGCCTGACGCCGCTCGGCGAGGCGGTCGCGGCGGGGCGCGCGGACGCGGCGGAGCTGCTGGCCATGCAGGCGCGCCCCCGATTGTCCCCCTGCATCTTGCCTCGTCGTGCTTTTGCAGGCGGCCACGAGTGCCACAGAGCCCGGCCGTTGCGGCGCGGTGCGCCGATGCGAGTCGGCTGCCACCCATGCAGGCTCGCATCATCAGTGCCACTGCTGCTACGTTGCAGCTGGACACGTTGCAGAGGCATGGGCCTCAGCAGCGCTGGCGGGTGGGGCCAAGCGCAGCTCACGCTGGGCTGCCCGTTGCTGTCATCCCGCCAGTGCGAGCAGGCCTCTGCAGCGACCCCCCCCCCCTGAAGCTCATGATCCAAACATGGGGCCGGGCGATGCAGGGCGGCGGGGATGTGCTGGCCCGCGCGCGCGGCTGGTCGCTGGTGCACCTCGCCGCCGCGCTGGGGCACGCGGCCGTCGTGGACTTGCTCATTGCGCGGGGCGCGTCTGTCACAGGTGCCCCCTCCTGTGAGCAGCGGTCCCTCACACAGCCGGCGAGCACGCCGACCTGGCGTGCCAAGCGCAGCCGTGTCACCCGTGCCGGCAGGAGGGGAAGGTACAGTCGTAACACGCTGTTTGGCGGCAGCAGCGTCATGCCCTGGTGTGGTGCACCATCCCGAGCATGTGGCTGCGGCCGGCCGTGAAGAGGCATGGGCAGCTTGTTGGGCTGACGCTGCAGAGTGCAGCGCTCTGCATGACACCGCGTCACACGGCCTGCAGACGCGAGCAACCCTGAGGGCCTGACGCCGCTGCACTGCGCGGCGCTGGCTGGCTGCAGCGCGTGCGCGCGGCGCCTGCTGGCCGCCGGCGCCGAGCGGGCCGCTGCGGCCTCCGACGGGCGGTGCGCTGCCCATGTTGGAAGTGAATCCCGAGTCACACTCTTGACAGTTGACAGCACCCCTCTAGGCCCGTATGCTTATCACTCCATGCATTTCTGCCACGCACTCTCCCACCGTGCGCGGAAGTGGATCTGCACGTCTGGTTGCGACATCCCCACCTGCATAACTTTGTATGTAAGCAAAGTGCGTGCCATGCCTGATGTATAGAAGCGCCCTCTTGGTGCCCATCAAGATACTCTGGCATGACTGCAGCTATGGGCAGCAGGTCACAGCGGCGCCCTGCGCTCACGCAGGCTACCCCGCGACTGTGCGCCGGACGCCAACAGCAGCCTGCGGGAGCTGCTGGCAACGGCGGCCGCGCCACGGCCGGCGGCGGCGGCCGCGGCGCGCGTGGGCGAGGCTGAGGCCGCGCGGAACCCTGCGAGCGCGTTCAGGGTGCGACAGGCCCGACCAAGCCCTAGCCAGTCAATTCGTGGCCCCAAGGTTGGGCGTGGCAGTGTGCGCCGGCTAGGGCAAGGCCTGGCGTTGCACGCTCTTTGTGCTCGATGTGTGAAAAGCTCAGGGCATTCCACACTGCCCAATCTTTGGGAGACTTGCGGACGTCTGGTGCGATGTGGCGCAGGCGCTGGGCGAGGCGGAGCAGGCGCGCCGCATGGACCGCTGGGCGTCGCTGGACGACCCGGGCGCGCGCGCGCGCGCCGCGGCCGGCCTGCCGCGCGAGACCCTGCGCAGGGTGGACGACCTGCGCACCACGCACCAGATCCTGGCCATACAGAGGGTGCGCGCCACTGCGCGCAGCCCCGCTCTCCCTGCTCTTCAGCAAAAGCGCCTGTGGCTGCTGCCAGCCATCACGCACATACAGTGCAGCGCGGGTGGCGGGCGACGGGCGATGCACTGGTGTGCAGATGGCCCCGAGGGATGCTCTGTCATTCAAACGCTATGTGAATGGAGCAGCTGCGGGTATCTCCAGGCTTGGGTGAGCCTGGGTTTGCAGCCGTCCACTTGCCAGGCGTGCCTTAGCTGACATAACGGCGCCGCCCGCGATGCGCGCAGGCCATCAACGAGCTGCACGAGGACAGCGACTTCCAGCGCGACGCGGCGCTCGGCCGCGTGCGCGCGGCCGTGGACGACACGCGCGGCCACGGCGAGCGACTGGAGCGCTATGCGGGCGACGCCGCCGTCATGGCCGTCATGGCCAAGCTGCGCCGCTTCCAGGTGCCGCACGCCCTGCCTTGGCATGCTGCTCCCAGTGAGCGAAATGCGTGTCGAGACTGTGTGGAGTGCATGGAGCGGTGACTGCGGTGTGGGCTTACGTGGTCACCCGCGCGCAACCCTACTTGACTGACCTGCGCGCATGCCTGCTTGATCACCTGCGTGCAAGTGCGGCGCAGATGGTCATCGCGGCCAACGGGCACCACAAGGTGCCGTTCGAGGACCTGCTCGTTGCCGGGTCGCCCGGCTGGCAGGTGGAGGCCCTACCCACCCTACACACGCACCAGCACAAACAGGCATGCACGAGAGTGAGGACAACCAGGAGGGCGGGGGCTGCTGAGATTGCCCTGTTTGACACGCTTCACAGTGCACACACGCACCCCCCCGCATGCGCAGCGCCAGCCATGCCCGTGCTGGGTGGCGGGGTGGCAACTTGTGTTACACGGCGCCCGTCCACGCCAAAGCACGCTGCCCTGCGCCTGCCCCGTGTCTCATTTCCCTGAAGAGGCTGGGATCAGTGCATG
>JAABUU010002483.1_pt1 | contig 26176 bp, 20 predicted proteins | sample 5559301 | NCBI WGS metagenome assembly JAABUU01 (sample SAMN10711884, study PRJNA513360) | rock metagenome | isolation source: Antarctica rocks | place: Antarctica: Victoria Land, Richard Nunatak white | reverse complement strand
TGTTGGTCCAGTCCGAGCCGCCGAGCTTGCTCAGCGCGGGCATCTCCCCGCCGACGTAACGGGAGAGCTGGTCCAGGCTGTCCATCGGGACGAACAGCTTGTCGCCGGGGTGGCCACGCTTGCTGGGGGCGTATTCCACCACCAGGTACTCCCGGCGCGCGCCGCCCACGGTGCGTTCGAGCATTTCCACGAATTTGCCGATGCCGTGTTGGTCGTGCACCACCATGTCGCCCGCCGTGAGCGCGAGCGGGTCGACCTGGTTGCGGCGTTTAGCGGGCAACCGTCGGCCGTCGGTGTTGGCTGCGGCGCGGTTGCCGGTGAGGTCGGTTTCGGTGACCACCACCAGCTGCGCGCCAGGCAGCACCAACCCGTCGGACAGGCTGCCGCACAGCACCGTGACGTGCCCCGGTTGCGGCGCTGCCCCTGCCTCACCGCTGACGGCGGAGACCTCCGCTTCGACCAGGCGCTCCAGCACGCGCTGCGCGGTGCCGTGCCCCGCTACCACTACGGCGGCCGCCCCACCGGAGCTGCAATGCGCCCGCAGCGACGCAAAGGTGGCGGCGACCTCCGGCTCGCTCCCCCGCGCCGGCGGTACCTGGGTGACGTCGAGATTCAGCACGCCCGCGTCCTCGCGGCCGGACAGCAGTGGGCTCAACGACCACCACGGAAGACCTTGCTGCGCCGCGGCTTCTGTCACCTCGCTCAGTGATCGGTAGGCCGAGGCTCCGAGGTTCATACCCTTGGGATCCAGCGGTGCCGCGCCGCCCACGGAGGCTGCCGTCCACGAGGCCTCGAGGAACTCCTGCCCGGTGCGCACCAGGTCGTGGGCGCGGGTGCGGATCTTTTCCGGGTCGCACAGCAACACGTGCGCACCCTCGGGCAGCACATCGGTGAGCAGCTGGAGCTTGCCGGGCAGCAGGGCGGGAATCAGCGCCTCCATGCCCTCGACCGGGATGCCGTCGGCGAGCTTGGCCAGCATCTCCACCAGGGCGGCGTCCTCGGCATGCTCCGCAGCCAAATGGCGCGCACGCTCGCGGACATCGTCGGTGAGTAACAGCTCGCGGCAGCCGGGGGCGTCCAACAGTTGGAGGTCGACGTCATCCAAGGACCGCTGATCAGCCACCGAGAAAGCTCGCAGCTCGGTGACCTCGTCACCCCAGAACTCCACCCGTACCGGATGGTCCGTGGTCGGCGGGAAGATGTCGAGAATCCCGCCCCGCACAGCGAACTCACCGCGCTTGCCGACCATGTCCACCCGCGCGTAGGCCAGCTCCACCAAGCGCTCGATCAGCGCGTCGAAGTCGTGGTCTTCCCCGACCCGCAGCCGGACGGGCTCCAGGTCACCCAGGCGCGCGGCCATCGGCTGCACCAGACTGCGCACCGTGGTGACGACAACCTGCAGCGGCGCTCCGTCCTCCGGGTGGGACAGTCGACGCAGTATTTGCAGTCTTTTGCCCACGGTGTCTGCTCGGGGGGAGAGCCGTTCGTGCGGCAGCGTCTCCCAGGACGGGAACACTGCGACCCGCTCTTCGCCCAGCATCTCGGCGACCGATGCTCCGAGGTCGTCCGCCTCGCGGCCGGTGGCCGTGACCACCAACACGGGCGCCTGTTGGGCGAGCGCGCCGACGACGAACGGACGGGCCGCGCTCGGCGCTTCCAGCTCCAACCGGGCGACGCCGAGCGCGTCGGTGACTGCGCGAAAGGCCGGGTCGGGCACAGCGGTGGCGAGCAGACCGGCGAGCGGTGCGGACAAGAAAGGACTCCCAGGGTGGTGCGGACACGCGGACAGACCACTCCCAGGACGGCGGTGGTGGCTGCAGTCTCCAGTCTAGGCGCCCCTGTTCACGTACAGTTTCGGTCATTCCGCTCTACGTTATGAACATGGACGTCGGTATCAGCACTTTGCGCGCCGAGCTGGCGAGCTGGATCCATCGGGCTCGGGGCGGTGCGGAAATTATCGTCACCGACCGAGGCACTTCGCTAGCCCGTTTACTGCCCGTCGACACGGCGCCGCAGCTCGATCAACTCGTCCAGGACGGGGTTTGGAGTAGACCGCGCCGTGGTGATCGGGCCGCACGCGGTGCCGACCGGGTGCGCGCGCATGGTCCGGTGGTCGACCTGGCCGGCGAGCAACGCCGCTGACCGGGGTGACGGTGTCCAGCGCTGCCCTCGGGCACACTGGGGCACATGCGCATCCGGGCCGTCGGCGAAATCGCCGTCGCACTGGCACTGCTCGCCGGCTGTGGCTCCGTCGCGACCGCTCCGCCGTCGGACACGCCTGCATTGCGCGTGCAGACCGTGGTGGCCGGACTGGAGCATCCGTGGGATCTGGGCTTCCTGCCCGACGGGGCCCTGCTGGTCACCGAACGCGCCGGGCGCCTGCAGCTGGTCCTCGACGGCACCACCACGCAGGTCAAGGCCGACCTTTCCGATGTCTTCGCGCAGAGCGAGTCGGGACTGATGGGGGTGCTCGTGCACCCGGACTTCGCCGTCAGCAGGCAGTTCTCCACCTGCCAGGCCCACGCCGAGAATGGCCGCCCAGTCGACATCCGCGTGAAGACCTGGCGGCTGTCCGAGGATGACACCACAGCATCCACCGTCAGCGACCCGCTCATCGCCGGGTTACCGCTGAACCCCACGGGGCGCCACTCCGGTTGCCGCCTGGCACTCGGAGCCGCCGGCGAGCTGCTCATCACCACCGGCGACACCGCGAACGCCTCGGTGCCGCAAGACCTCTCGTCACTGGGCGGCAAGACGCTGCATGCCGACCTGACCACCGGAAAGCCGCTGGCGAACCCGCCGTTCCCGAAGCATCCCTACGTGTGGACCTACGGACATCGCAACCTGCAAGGCATCGAGGTGCGCCCGGGCACCACCCAGGTGTTCACCGCCGAGCACGGCCCCGACATCGACGACGAGGTGAACGTGGAGGTCGCCGGCGGCAACTACGGCTGGGACCCCAGCAAGGGCGGAACCCAAACGAACTACGACGAATCGGTGCCGATGACCGACAGCACGCGCTTTCCCGACGCCGCGCGCGCGGTGTGGTCCTCGGGTGAGCCGACCCAGGCCATCTCCGGAGCAGCCTTCCTCAGCGGTGCGCAGTGGGGAAACCTGGACGGCGCCTTCGTGGTCGCCGCACTCAAGGGCATCAAGCTGTTGGCCATCAACCTGGACGCCGCAGGCACTGTCACTCGCGTCAGCGTGCCGCGGGAGCTCAGCGACACCCACGGCCGGCTGCGCTCCGTACACCAGGGACCCGACGGTGCGTTGTATCTCACCACCGACAACGGGACCCACGACGAGGTGCTGCGGGTCACCGCGCGGTAACCAGTGACTGCGCTCAACGCCCCAACTCGAGCCGGGGGATATCGAAAGTGGCCCCAACCCCCCGCCGGAAGCTCCGTCGGCTGAAAGATAGTCGATTCGAATTAGGGCAAGTGGTTTTACCTACCGTCCACTCGCCGGCGTCGGAACTCGAACGCAATGATTGGCCGCGTCGATCACCAGAACATCTGTCCCCCGAAGCCCTAGGTCAGCGATGGTTAATACTTCAAATATTTGCCCGTCCGTTTCGCTGTCGCCCCGAGCATCCAAGTGTAACGCATACGTACCATTGTCACCTGACAGTAGTGATCAACTTGCTACTGGGCGCAACGTAGTGTAGTGGCGCTGGCACCGTCAGTAACTTCAGTGACTGCTGTACCCGCAAGCGCGGTAACAGACCGCGCCATGGAGACTCCTGCCGGCAACCCCGCAAACCCTTCAGGCGATCGGCTGGGCGTGGCACCGCCACGGCTGGCAATGCGGCTCGCGCAGAGGAAGTTTCGTCACGGTCAGTGCGCCCCTTCAGACAACCACATCCCACGTTCAATGCTGTACACCGATCCGAACAGTGTGCGGATGGGTGGCGACCGAAACGCCTCATCCAAAGTATTGTCCATTGTCAAAGTAAATAGTCGTTTACTTTTGCGCGGTTTGTCACTAGTGTGGACATACGAGCTCAACTGACCAATAGGAGCCTCGACACTTCTCGCCGAACGTTCAAGCGGACACTGTCCAGACACTTGCCTGGCTCGGATACCTTTTTCTTGCTACATTCGGACCGAAGTTCTACCGTCGCGACCCGATCTACCAATGTCGAACTACGCAAGCTTTCGACCCTTTTAGATCTATTAGCGACCCAACAAGCTTACCGAAATGGAATCTCTATAGACTCCGGCAGTGCTGGGCTATAGTGATTCGGGCCCGCGACGCGCCTCACATCCGGCCATGGCTCATCAACTGTAATGAATCTAAAGACTACAGTATTTGCCTCTGCCCCAACGTCTTTGGACACCATCGAACGATCGAAGCCAAGCCGTGTCGACGATCGTCAGTTCACCACCGGACGAGCAGCCGCCGAGTCTGTGCTCAGTTCGCATTTGCGATGTTTTGAACATCGGCGAGTAGCCGGCGTCTCTCGTGATTCTTGCTAAGTTTCCTTGCGCATTCACAAAGATCTCGTACAGTAACCAACTAGATATTGTAGTTCTCAGACGCGTTGCTGTGGACATGGCAGTCGGGGCCCGGACACCGCTAACGGTTCACGTACAAGCGGAGGGTCGTCATGTGCGCAAGACAGTCTGCCAACCGTCAGACACTCAGTCGCACTGCGCAAGGAGCTCAGGCCCCAAGCGGGGTACCGCCTCCCGAAGGTGGCACGTTGTTGCGCACGTGTCACGACATGCGCCAACCGATTGCCACAATTCTGATGCTTGCGACGGCCGCCTCCCTGGAGCCGGGGGCGCCCCCCCGGGTGCAGCAGTATCTCGACGAGATCACCGGACAAGCCACCTGGATCTCGGACATGGTGCACACGATGCTTCATCATGCTCCCACGGTCGAACCCGAGGTGGTCAACGTCATCGACGTGACAAAACGCGTAGTTGCGGTAGCCGCCGCATCAGGGGTGACCGCCGTGATTGAGCTCCTCGCCGCTCCATCCGTGTTCGCTTTCGTCGACCGAGTGCTCGTCGGCCGGGCAATCGCCAACCTGGTCGACAACGCAACCCGTGCAGCAGGGCCCGACGGGCACGTTCGCTTGAGCGTCCGCTCCCGCGGACCTGCTGTTGTCGTGATCGTCGAGGATGACGGCCCGGGCTTCGGCGAGGCACCGTGCGGCACCGGCCTCGGTCTGTCGATGACCGCATTCGTAGCGAGCACCTGCGGTGGACAACTCGCGCTGAAGGCGAGCGAGCTCGGCGGCGGAAAAGTCACGCTCACTCTGCCGCGTACTCCACCCCCGCCGGCTACAACCTCGTGAAAACCGTCCTCTGTGACGACCATCGCCTCTTCGCCGAGGCGTTCGCCGCCGTACTCACGTCCTACGGACACGTCGTCGCCGCGGTCACCGACACGGTTGCATCCGGTGTCAGCGCAGTCTATGAACACGCCCCCGACATCGCGGTTTTCGACGTGACCTTCTCCGAATCGAGCGGCGTTGACGCGCTTGCCCTGCTAGGTCAACGCGCGCCCCGTACCGGAGTCGTGCTTCTCACGGGGGGCGTTACGCGCAACGGGACTGAAGCAATCCGCCTCGGCGCCCGAGGATTCCTTAGGAAAGACCAGGACGCGCTGACTATCGTGCACACCTTAGAGCGCATCCACCGCGGCGACGCCGTTGCAGTCAGCCAGGAAAAGTCGGCGCACAAATCCAGTCGACAGCTCGACGACGTACGCCGCCTAGCCGCCTTCCTGTCCCCGCGGGAGCGGGAGGTTCTTTGGGCACTTGTCGTCGGGCTGTCCACGGACGAGATCGCGGCCCGGCTGGGTGTCTCACACAGCACAACTCGCACCCATGTCCAAAGCTTGCTGGGCAAGCTCGGAGTGAGCTCTCGCCTCGAGGCGGCCGCTCTCGTGGCCGAAAGCGGGCTCATGCAGGACCCCGGTTTTCGCCTCGGCCCATCGGCACGACTGTAGGTCATAGGATGCGTCAGGCCCAAAGCTCTAGACGCGCTGACCACTTGTTCTGCGTCAACTGGCGGAACCGCGACTGCGAGGCTTGGACCACAGTACAAGCCGTGGTGAACATTCGAGTTGCTCTTGTCGACGACCATACGGTCTTCGCCGAAGCGTTGGCGGCTCTGCTCGATGCTGAACCGGGCCTGAACGTCGTCGCTACCGCAACGAGCCTGGACGCGGCTCGCCGCATGCTCGCGCGAAACCGTGTCGACGTCGTGCTTCTTGATCTCGACATCGACGGCGACAACGGCCTGCGTCTGCTCGACGAGCATGATGACGGAGAGCGGGACGTACGCTTTATCGTCGTCACCGGACTCGAGGACCCAGGTGTGCTGTCCGACGCGGTCCGCCGCGGCGTGGCCGGATGGGTAACCAAGGAAGTGGGCGTGCAGGAACTCGTACACGTCATCGTCGGTGTCCATGCGGGCGAGACGCATGTGCCACCGCTCATGCTCACGGGACTATTGCGCTCGTTGCGCGTGATCGACGGTGAGATCGAGCAGAGCCAGCGCCTGATCTCAACCCTGAGTCGCCGCGAGCGTGACGTCCTGCGTTTGATGACCGTCGGCATGAGTCGCAACACGATCGCCAACTCACTCCAACTCTCACCGAACACGGTACGCACTCATGCTCAACACGTCTTACACAAGCTGGAGGTGCACACCGCGCTCGGCGCTGCTGCCATCGCGCGCAGTGCGCATTTGGACCAGGACACCTAGCCGCGTGCGACCGTCGCGTCGATTGTCCTACCGAGCCGAGCACCCTGGCCGGTTCTTGGCGGGATTGCATAAACGGACCGTGCGTTCACGATCCATGCTCTCCAGCTCGACAGGTGAGAGGGCTCAGCACGAAGGGGCAGGCGATGAGTGAGTACGCGGAGGCGCTGGGCGCGAAGCTGCGGGCAACCCGACTACAACAGCGACTGTCGTTGCACCGCGTGGAGCAAAAGTCCGCTGGACGGTGGAAGGCAGTGGTGGTGGGCTCCTACGAGCGTGGCGACCGGGCCGTGACCGCGGAGAAACTGGCGGAGCTCGCTGATTTTTACGGTGTCCCTGTTCTCGATCTGCTGCCGGTGGGACGGATGGCCGCCGCGCCCCATTTGGTGATCGACCTGCAGCGCCTCCACAAGCTGCCTGCTGAGCAGGTCGGGCCCCTGGTTCAGTGGATCTCGACTGTTCAAAGTGTGCACGGCGACTACGACGGTAAGGTGCTCCCCATTCGCGTTGAGGATCTGTGCTCGATGGCGATGATCTATGGCCTGACTCCCGACGAGCTTACCGCGAAACTCATCGACTGGGGCGTGCTGGTGCCGTAGAAGCACCCTCCGGACAGCATTCATAATCACCAGACCGGAGTGCCTGGTCGATTTCACCGCCTTCGATGAGCAGCTGAAGGGGTGTGGGACCTTCGTCCTTTCGGACGATGCGGACCGACGCGGGTGGTGTGACCGTAGTGCCATGCCCGGACTTGGACGCGTCCTCAGCCCGATCCCGTCGGTGCCGACGCCTCCGCCAACTTGCCAGGGCGATGCTCCCCAGCCAGCGGATGCCGACATTACGGAGATGCACCATGCTTGAGCGCATTGGTGGATTTGCGCTCGGTCTCTTGTTGTTCGCCGCCCTGACGGTGCTTGAGGTCCCAGCGGCACCCGCCGCCCAGGCGGCATCGGGGGTTGCCTACGTGCAGGGCGCCGCGTTCGGTACCGGCACGCAGGTGTCGTCCCTCCGCGTGCCGCTCACCAAACCAGTCGGTGCAGGTGAGCTGCTGGTCGGTGCAGGTGAGCTGCTGGTCGGCTGGTTCTCCCAGTACGACGCGGCCGGCAAGGTCGGGGTGTCCGACAGTGTGAACGGCACCTGGACCCGCGCGGCGTCGTCGCTTCTGTTCGGCAGCGCTGGCGACAACGCCCTCTACTACTTGCAGGGGACCGTGGCCGACTACAGCGGTATTGCCACCAGCGCGGCCCTTGACCAGATGGCCGTGGCCAAGGGAGTGAGCGCCACCATGGCCACCGGCCCCACGACGGCGGTAGGCGCCGGCGACCTGGTGTTCTCGGCGTTGGTCACCGGGGGCTCGCCCAGGAGTGCGATTGCCGGAAGCAGCCAGGGACTGCCGTACACCGCACGGGCCAGCAGCGGCAGCGGATCGGCGTTCGAGGAGGACATCCTCGCCGGTGCCGTCGGCACGCAGGTGGGCAGCGCGAAGCTTGGCGCCTCGACGGACTTCTACGCAGTGGTCGCTACATTCCGCCCGCTCGCGGCGGGCGCCTCCCAACCGCCCACCGCTCCGACGAACGTAAAAGCCACGACCGTGACCCCCACCCAAGTCGGTCTGAGCTGGACGGCGTCCACCGACAACGTGCCCGTCACCGGCTACACCATCACCCGCAACGGCACCGTCCTCGCCACCACCAGCGCTACCACCTTGAGTGACACCACCGTGGCGCCCTCGACCAACTACAGCTACACCGTGACCGCCACCAACGGATCCGGTCAGACCTCACCCCCCTCTACCGCGCTCGCCGTCACCACTCCCACGGGGACCCCGCAGTGCTCGGTTTCGACCCTGGTCTCCGCGGTGTCCACGGCCAACAGCACACCAGGTGGTGGCACGGTCACCCTGGCGAGTGGCTGCGTGTACACATTGACGAGCGCGAACATCACTGTCGACGGCGGGAACGGCCTTCCGATTATTACTGGCAGGGTGACGGTGCAAGGCAACGGGGCCACCATTGCCCGGTCCACGGCCTCCGGCACAGCACACTTTCGGATCTTTGACGTTGCCGCTGGTGGGAGCCTGCTGCTGAACGCGGCAAGCTTCAGTAACGGCATCGCGGATCACGGTCAGCAAGGAGGGGGCGCCATCAACAACGCCGGGGCGCTCTCGGTGACAGCCAGCACGTTCGCGAACAACTCCAACCGCGTCACTTCGGGCACGTCCGGTGGTGCGGTGCAGAACAGCGGCGCGATGACGGTGAGCACGACCCTGTTTACGGGCAACGTCGCGATGGAGGGTGGCGCAGTGTTCAACCAGAACATCGCGAACATTACGCAGAGCACGTTCACCGACAACGCGGCCACGATCTACGGCGGCGGTGCGATTCTCAACGCCTTCGGCACCACCACGGTGGCCATGAGCACGTTCGTCGGGAACACCGGGCCGGGCGGCGGAGTGGTGGATAACGACACCACAATTATCATTAGCGACAGCACCTTCTACAACAACACCGGCGGCGACCACGGCGGCGGTGTGATCATCAACTTCGGGACTGTCAACTTGACGACGTCGACCCTGTCCGGTAACACGTCGCCTTACGGCGCCGATCTCTACAACTACGGAAGCTCGCGGATCACGGTGAGCTCGAGCATCATCGGTGACGGCGTCGGTGGCGGCAACTGCGGCGGATCCGTGATCATCGACGGTGGGTACAACCTGGACACTGGGTCGACGTGCGGGTTCTCCGCCGCCAAGGGCTCGAAGGTCAACACCGCTTCACAGCTCCAACCGCTTGCCGGAAACAGCGGTCCGACGCAGACGATGGCCCTCAGTCCGGGTAGCCCTGCTGTCGACGCTGTGCCCTCGCCCACGACCGGATGCGCCGGCAGCACCGATCAGCGTGGGACCACCCGCCCGCAGGGACCTGCCTGCGACATTGGGGCCTACGAGCTGATCGTCGTCAGCTCTGACACGCAACCCCCGACGACACCAGGAGGCCTCGCCGCGTCCTCGAACGCCGCGGGAGGGGTGGTCCTGAGCTGGAACGCGTCGACGGACAACGTCGGGTTGGTTGGTTACACCGTGTACCGCAACGGCAGTCCGCTCGGAAAGACCAACGGGGGGACCACCGGTTACACGGACACGAGTGCGGCGGCGAAAACGACGTACACCTACAGCGTCGACGCCTACGACGCTGCCGGAAACCACTCGGCGCAGTCCACGGCGCTGGCGGTGACGACGACAGCGCCGCCCCCGGTGGCGGCACGCTGGGTGCAGGGCGGCACGGCGGCTACCGGCACCCCGGTGACGAGCGTGCCCATCCAGCTCACTGCAGCTGTCAGTGCCGGCACCCTGCTTGTCGGGTGGTTCGGGCAGTACGACTCCTCAGGTCGGGTGCAGGTGTCCGACAACGTCAACGGCGCGTGGACCCGTGCTAGCCCGTCCACCACGTTCTCGAGCGGCGGCGGGGACGTTGCCTTGTTCTACGTGCAGAACGCGGCTGCAGCACCGGCGGGCGTGACCGTGACCATCTCCTCCGCTGCAGGCACCTACCTGCAGGGGTCGGCGGCGGAGTACGCGGGCGTAGTGGTGACCGGCAGTCTCGACCAGGTCGCTGTGGCGAGTGGCACGGGCACCGCGGCGAACAGTGGAGCAACGGGTTCGGTCGCCGCAGGCGAGCTGCTGTTCAGCGCCCTGATGACGGGGACCTCTCCGGGCGGGGCCACCGCGAACAACGGCCTCCTCATCCACGACCACAACACCGATTTCTCCGTCGACGACGCCGACTCGACGACGACCGCAGGTACGCAGCAATCGTCCTGGGCCTTGCAACAGTCGGCCGACTGGTATGAGGTCGCCGCGGTCCTCCACGTCCGCTCCGGGCAATGAGCCTGCCAGCAGCCGCCCGGCTGCAACGCTCACTGATCGCCGGTGTACTGACGATCAGCGGCTTGGCCACGGCATGCTCAACGCCCAGCACCGCGGCCGACGGTTCCATGGCGCCAACTCCGCCGGTGGGTGCGCTGCCGACATCCGGTGGCCCTGCCGTGCCGGCGCCACCAAACGTCATGGTGATCGTGGAGGAGAACCACAGCCAGGACGACATCATCGGCAACCCGGCGCTGCCGTTCCTCAACGACCTGGCTCGCACCTACGGCCAGGCCACCAACTACGTCGGTGTCTCCCATCCCTCCGAACCCAACTACCTCGCCATGGTGTCGGGCTCGATCTGGAACAACCCACCGGATCGGACTCCCCAGGAAGGTACGTATTCCGGACCCACCGTGGTCGATCAGCTGGCGGAGCACGGAATCGGCTGGAAGGCCTACCTGGAAGACATGCCACAGCCCTGCGACCTGACCGACAGCTACGGCCCAGGCGGCTACGACGTCAATCACAACCCGTTCCTGTACTTCACAAAAGTCCGCAGTTCGACCGCGCAGTGCGGCCGGGTCGTCCCCTTCACGCAGTTCGCCAGCGACCTCAACGCAGGCACCGCCCCCTCGTTCATCTTCGTCGCCCCCAACACCACCAACGACATGCACGACGGCACCCCGCAACAGGGTGATGCCTGGCTGTCCACCCAATTCCGAACGATCTTCGCCTCGAGCTGGTATCGCCAAGGCGGGACGGTTGTCGTGACCTTCGACGAGGGCGAGACAGCGGAACGGGTCGCTACGGTCGTCGTCTCTGAAAGAGATCGTGGCGTCGCGCCGCTCACCACTCCGATCAACCACTACGGACTGCTCCGCGGCATCGAGGAGACCTACGGACTGGCACTACTCGGGTCGGCAGCCGATCCCGCCAGCGGCGACCTCAAACCTTTGCTCACCTCGTGAGAGCATGACCCCCGCTTGATCAGCTGTAGTTATGGGTGGCGAACACATTTCGCAACGCCGCGGGCGCGACGCTGAGTGCGAGATCACCGCGCTGGACGCTCCAGCTGTAGGCGTAGTCAAACACCGGCGAGGGGACGAGTCGCTGCCAATCGGCGACGAGCCGCGTCGCCTGCTCAGCGGTAGGGAGCACGTAGTAGCCACCATCGTCGTCGGCCCACACTCTGCCGCCAAAGGCTTGAAACACTGGAACGACTGCTGAGATCGGTATGCCGGCGCTCGTCGCAGCACTGACATAACCGGCGATGACTGTGTCGTCACAGCCGTTGATCTCACTGCGGCAGGGGTACGGGTCGAGGCCGAACAAGTCGATCCCGGTGTTGGCCGGGTTGTAGCCACCTCGATACGTCGGCGTCTTGGAAGACGAGAGGTTTTGCTGCACAAGGAAGGTGCGTGCGCCCCTGAAGTGGGTATGGATGTACGCGGTTTCGGCCGCGAGGTTGGCCGCTGCGCAGGAGGCCGGATCCGCCTCATCCATGACATAGAAACCGAACAACCGCGGGTGATTCACAAACGGATCCACGCGCGAGCGAAACTTCGAGTCGGCCCCGTTGCACAGGCCAAGAAAGACCAGACCGCTCACGCCGGACGGTAAAGCATCAAGCTGGTCCACGTTACCGATGTCGGCCAAGTTGAAACCCAGCCGTCCAGGCGGGTAGCTGCCATCGGCACTGAGGTTGTCGTTTGCCGCATAGTGCAAAGCTGCGACAGATGCGCCGCTCACAGGCACCTCGGCGAGTGCGTTGCTCACCGGTGCCGCCGCAGTTGTGCTGCTCGCCGGTGAGGCCGTAGTTGTGCTGCACGCGGCGACCCCGACTAACAGGCAGAGCAGGGCAACGACGGGGCCGATCCGTCCGCGACACTCAGCCATTGCGAACGCACACCCCTAGCGCTCTGATGAGCAGAGTGAGATCCCGGCGCACCGTCCGGTCGGCGAAGTAGTGCAGATCAAGGGCCAGTCGGGAGTGCAGGTGATGGGCGACGTAATAGGCGTCCGCGTCGTCGACAGCGTCCAATTCACTGTCTTGTCCGGAGGCAAAAAGCACGGCGCCGGGACCGATGATGCCGGGGCGAACCTGCAGGATCTGACGTTCCGCGCGCGTGTAGTACGGGATGAATCGTGGTACCTCGGGTCGTGAGCCGAACAGGGTCAGATCGCCTCGCAGCAGGTTAATCAGCTGAGGTAACTCGTCTAGTCGCCGCGGACGTAGCCACGCCCCCATGCGCGTGATCCGCGGGTCGCCAGGACCACTGACCAAGGAGCCCGCACCGTTGGTGTCCGCCACCATCGTGCGTAGCTTCCACATCTCGAATGGCTGCTCACCGCGACCCACCCGCGTCTGCCGGAACAGCCACGGGCCCTTGCTGGTGAGCTGTACTGCCACCGCGAGCACCGCGAGTACCGGTGTGGCGATCGCGAGTCCGACAAGCGCCACCGTAAGGTCAACGCCTCTGCGGAGAGCGCCGTCGGCCGGTTGCCGCTGTGCTCCGGGTGCGCTGTAGTAGGCGCGGGGCCGGCGGTGGTGCTGGCTTGACCGTGGCAGCATCGACTGCGCAGGTCTGGCCCCGTCGGCGACGAGCGTGCTCGCGGCGGACAAGTTGGCTCGGATCATGATGGGTCTCCCGCCGGAATAGCATCGTGTGTCATGTCGATCGAACGCTGTGACCACACCCAGGCGAGCCGGCTCAGCACACCGGCCGTCGCGAGGTAGGCGGCGCTCGACGCGATCGCGGCACCGCTGGCGCCGTACCGCGGTATGAGCAGGAGGTCGAGTGCGATGGTGATGACCACGCCCACTCCCATGCCGACCGAGTTTGCGCCCGGACGACCGGCGCCCCACAGGTAGGCCGAGGCGACAGCCGCGGCGCCCTCCACAGCCAGGCCGACCAGCAGGAGGCACGCGGGCACGACCGCGGGTTGAAAGTCTTTGCCGAACAGCAGCGGCAGAGCCACGATGGACAGTCCGGCGAGCAGCGGCGTCGCCGCCATCGACACCAGGCACGCCCGTCCGAGCAGGTGACGTGCATCCCGGCTGGCCACTGCGGGCAGCGCACGGGTAAAGCGGGGGTAGAGCACGTAGTTCAGTGCGGTGGCCGGCAGCCGCATGAGCTCGGCAAATTTCGACGCGACGGCGTAGACCCCGAGTGTCGCCGGGCCGGCCAGCACGCCGAGCAGCAAAAAGTCCAGGCGCAGGTTGACCAGCCAGAGCAGGTTGCCCAGCTGACCACGGGCGCCGAAACCGAGCACCGACTTGGCCAGCCGGGGCGAAGGGGCACCCCAGCCCCGGAAGTAGCCCTGCACGGCCAGTCGGCCCAGCCCGATGGCCGTCGCGCAGACGCCACCGGCGACCATTCCCGCGATAATGGCCTCGATACCGCGCAGCCCGAACGCCAACGCCAACCCGTAGGCGGGCAGGAACATCAGCTCCTCACAGACGATGATCAGGTTGGCGCCCCACATGTCTGCGCTGCCCTGACAGCACGCCTTGGCCCAGACGGTCCACAGCTGGGTGATGACAGTGGCTCCGACGAGAATGAGCAGTCCCTCGGGGACGTCGAGGAAAAACAGCCGGTGCAGCGCGGCGACGAGGCCCAGCCACACGGCGGTGCCCGCGATCGCTCCGGTCAGCGCCAGCGCGGCCAGCGTCGGACGCAACGTCGCCCCACGACCCTGCGCGCCCAGGAAGTAAGTGGACGCGGCAGGCAGCCCACAGCTGAGCACCAGTCCGGTCAACCAGGGCAGCACCCGCAGCAACGCATAGTCGCCGAGCGCCGCGGCGCCGCCGGTCCGGGCGACGATGAGGCTGGCGACCGACACGGCGCCCAGCGAGGCACCCTGCGCGACCAGGTTGACCGCAGCTGATCGACGGCCAAGCACCGGCGCCGCTTTCCCTGCCCGAGGCGCCGTGGTCTCCGTCATGCCCGGCTCCCCTTCCCGGCGGCACGCGGCGAGCGTGCTTCAGTGCACTGCCAGGCGTAGGCGGCGACGAGGGCGAGCAGCGCCCAGATGAATCGGAAGTGCAGCACCTCGTAGTAGGTGGCGGCCACGCTGGTCGCGAGCATCGCCGCGACGAGTCCGGCGGGTCTGGGCAGCACACCGTCCTCAGGGCCGTTGTGCGCCGCCCGCACCAGCTGTCCCCCTCGCCAACCGGCCGACGCGACGAAGAACATCAGGCCGAGCACGCCGAGGGGGCCGCGCTCGACCAGTGCGGCGAGGTAGTCATCGTGGGTTTCCTTCGCGTACGCGTAGGAGCGGTTCTGCAACAACGGCTTGGTGGTGGCGGGGCCGGAGCCCAGCCAGCCGTCGGAGCTGTAGAGCGCCATCGCCTCGGTGACCAGCAGGCTGCGCTGGCCGCTGCTGTCCTTGCTCCGCCCGAGTGAGTTGACGAGCAGCGCATTGTTCGAGCCGCGCGCCCACGTCTGCATGGAGCTGAACGGGACGAGCTGCAGCGTCATCGCCGCAGAGCCGCCGACGATCAGCAGCAGGGCGATCGCCGCGGCCGGGCCGTAGCGTCGCAGCACCGAAAGAAGGAAAATCGCACCGCAGCCGACCGCGAGTTCCACGACACCGCCGTTGGACTCCGACAACAGCAGCGCCCACACCAGCAGGGCGTAGCTGCACAGCCGCAGCGGCCACGACCGCGGTGCCCGGCAGGCGTGCACGACGAATATCGACAGTACCCAGTACGTCGCCGCGTAATTGGGGTCGCCGAAGGCGAACATCTCACGGTTGCCCTCCCGCGCTCGCACCCCGGTGATGGCCGTTATGCCGGCAAGCGACCCGAGCACGAGCAGCCCAGCGCAGGCCACTGCACTGTAGGCCCAAGCCCTGACCAGCACGGTCAGACTCCGAGGGCTGCGGGCCACCGCGACGATCGTCGTGCACCAGGTGATGAGTAGCAGGTCGATCGCCAGGGTCTCGGGTGCCGTACCCGGCATCGGGCCCGTGACCCCGGCGATGGCACCACCGATCACCATCAGTGCGACACCGAGAACATAGGGTGCGCGCAGCGGCAGCCGAGTACTGCTCGCCCAGATCGCCGTGGCCAGGATCGACACCAGGACCAGCACGTCAACGGGGGAGCTGTTGCCCGGGCCGGACGGGCGCAGCGCGAACTGGGCGACGAAGCTGGCGGCCATCGACACGAGCGCGAACCGCTCGATGCCGCCCCGCCGGGTACCCGAGGGCGCCTCACCCGTCGCCCGGGTAATGACCCGGCGCGCCGGCGCCGCGAACCCCCCGACACTCATCGGTATCCCGCGCAGACCTCGGTGAACATCTGCCAGTGGTCTCGGCAGAAGCCGGGTTCGGTTGCTTCGGCGGCAATCGCGGCCAGCTCGGCGCGCATCACGTCCGCCGCAAGCGATGGCGGCAGCCCCAACCGCTGGAGCGCATCGCCCATAAAGCCCCGCACCAACAGCGAGTACCAGCCGTGGCCGTCGATGACGTACCTCACCCCGCCACCGGGAGCTCGGCCAAGCAGTCCGGAATGTCCGGCCACCGGCCGCGACGTCCTCGTGTGGCGGTCGAGGTACAACGAGTACGACACCGCAAACCGGGCAACGTCACGCACCGGGTCACCAGCCACCGCCGCACGTTCCCAGTCCACGACACCGGTAACCACACCGTCACGCGTCAGAATGTTGCCCAGCCAGAAGTCCCCGTGCACAACGGTTGACGTGACCTGGTGGTGCCGCAAGCTGCGGCGCAACCCAGCCAAGGCGCCGAGAGCCACATTCAGCTGCTCCGGCCTCCCCGCGAGCTGGACTTGGGCGGCGTCGATCGTCGACTGTGCGACGTCAAGAGCGACCCTTGGACCGGTCGGCGTAGATTGCAACGCCGTGAGCCACGCCCCGGCCGCCGCGAAGTCCGTCCGAACCGCGGCCGGACACCCGCTGTGCCCAGCGCGGTAGTAGCGGACGAGCATCGACACCCCCGGCTGGGCTGTCGTCGCCAGCGCGGGCAGGCCCTCGATCTCGATCAGCCGTGGGATCGTCTCCCGAACCGTCCCGAGCGGCTCAAGCTCCAGCTGTCGAAACCGGTCGCGTTCGTTACCCACTCGCGCGGCGGCCGCCGCGCAGGTGGGGACCTTCACCGCAATGGTTGGCTCGGCTGAGGCTGGGGGAAACAGCAGCAGGATGAAGCTTCCGTCGGGGTCGCGACTGTGGTCGAGCACAATCACGCGGTGTTCGATGCTGTCGAGCCAGGCGAGCACGCACTTCTCGGCGGGCTCGACCTGCACCTCGGTGCCCGAGCGCAGGCGCGGCATCGGGTGCAGACGCGGTGCCAACCGCCACATGCCCCGCAACCGCAGGGTCGGTCCTGCCGCCTGGTAAAGCCAACCCGGCAGCTGCGATCCCGGCGGTCTGGCCAGCAGGTTCTGTCGGACGTAGCGCAGCACCGCAGTGTCCCACTCGGCGATGATGACCGGGCGGCTGCGCGAGGGCAGGGCGACGAACGTGCGATCTGCGGGCAGCAGCGCACGCCACGTGCACGATGTATCCCGGATGCTGCCCGCGACGGTCACGACAGCACCGCGAACGGACGTAGCCGTGCGACCGGGCGGACCAGGCCGTTGCCCGACAGGATGCCCAGTGCTTCGTCGACGCCGCGGTCGTCGTACTGCATGACCTCTTGGGGCGCGGCGTCGGAGTACCCATACTTGAGAGTGTGCCGCGCGTAGGGGTCCGGCCCGGAGCGGCCGTCCCGGACGAAGGCACTGATGATGCTGCCCGTGCCATGGCAGGCGGTGTAGAGGCTGCGGTGCGCCTGCGCGGCCGGGACACACAGGAACGACGACGTCCGGTTGGTGCCGGGCACGAGCACCGGCTGCCCGGTGTTCGCGAACGCTCGGTGACCAGTCATCTTTTCCGGTGTCCAAGCACGCGCGGCGTTGTGTCGGTGCACAAATGCCGGTGCACCACCCACTTCCTCCTCGTAGATGGAGTTGTGTGGAGAGTCCACGACAAGCTGCAGCCGGGCACCGAACGCCTCCGCACCGAACCGGCGCAGCCAGCTGTAGGTCGCCAGCCGATAAGCGAACCCGTAGTTCATCGACAGTCGCTGGGCGAGCAGGACCTTGCGTCCTTCGTCACCGTTGATGGGAATGGACGGGCAGCCGGTGCGGAAGTAGGCGGCGTAGCGCTCACCGGTGGGCATGCGATGCATCCACGGCTTGGCCAGCGCCATCTCGGTCCGGAGCATCCGCGAGGCGGACTTGCGCCGGGCGTACATCTCGCCGACCTGGCCGGTCAGCACCCCGCCGCCGTTGTGGAACTGGAGTGTGACCTGATTCTTTCGGACACCCAGCTCGTCCGCGATCTCCGGCTCCAGGATCTCCTCGACCTCCTGCAGCTCGAGGAAATGCGTGCTCGGACCGATCGAACCGAAGCGCAGGCGGGCGAGCTGGACGCAGATCCAGGGCAGCTCCTTGCGCGCGCTGGCTGCACCGCCGTACTCCTCGACACTCAACCGGCCGTACTCCTCCACCCGGTCGATTTCGTCCTGCTCGATCTCGTACCGGTCGGCGGCGAAGTCGGCACCCTCGACCGCGGCGCGCAGAACCTCACCGCGGGTGAGCTCCCGGTTCCAACCTGGCGGGTTCGGAAACCGTTCGCGCACGCGACGGTAGAACTCGGTGACCGCCTGCGCAGAGGGTCGCTCGACGTCGAGCGTCGCCAAGGCCATTCCGCAGTTCAGGGCCGCGTCGGTGAGTGTCGGCCGGATTGCACCCCGGGTCGCAACCGCGATGCTCGAGGGCATCTCCGACTTGTCCTTGTGGCAGAAATCGGGCAGAACCACCGGGGGTGCGGCGAGGTCGGCGGTCGCTGTGCCCTCCAACAGTCGGGCGAGGAGCTTGGGATCAGCAACAACGTCGGGACTGTCGAAGACCGTGAGACCGGACGCCGCGTCCTCGATGTCGGGCTGGGTGAATACGTCTACGCGCATGCGTCCTCCTTGACACGGGGCTTACGAAGTGAGACGCCTGGATGCGCCGTGCTCGGCTCGGCGGAGGGCAGGTACGCGGCCGCTAGGGCACGACCGAGCCTCTCGCTACTGTGTCGGTCAGCCAGCCGCATCCGCGCGGCGGTGGCCATCTCGCCGGCTACGGCGGGATGCTCGAGCAGGTAGCCGATCGCCCCGGCGAGCAGGTCGGGACGTTGCGGGGGCACCAACAGCCCGGTCAGTCCGGGCACGACGACGTCGGCGACCGCGTTGACTGCGGTGGCCACGACCGGGATCCCGCAGACCATGGCCTCGACGATGGCGACCGGTAGCCCTTCGTAGCGGCTCGGCAGGGCAAACACGTCGAAGGCGGGCAGCAGCGCGGGTACGTCGGCGCGCTCGCCGGCAAGGATAACCCTGACCTGCGGAGCCACGCGGGCGACGGTGCGCTGCATCGCCTCCGCGAGCTCTCCACCGCCGATCCAAACGCCGACCACATCGTCGCGCTGCAGCGCGACGAGAGCAGCGACGAAGTGCTCGGGCGCCTTCTGGAAGGCCAGCCGTCCAACCGCGCCGACGACCAGCGCGGCGGCGGGCACACCGAGCGCCGCGCGGGCGGCAAGGCGGCCGGCGGGCGTGCACGCTGGGGCCGATCCGTCCACGGCCACGCCGATGGTGCGGACGCGTTCCGGCGCGAGCAGCCCGCGTCGGACGGCCTCGACGGCGACACCGGTGCCTACGCACAGCCCGACGTCGGTGATGCGGCCAAGGCGTCGCTCGATCTGCACGTACGCGGCCCGCCGGGCCGGTGATTGGAACTCGTGAAACGGAAAGCCGTGGTAGGTGTGCACGATGCGCGGCACGCCCGCGCGTCGTGCCGCCAACCGCCCGAGCGCACCGGCCTTCGTGCTGTGCGTGTGCACCACGTCAACGTCATCAGCAAGTATGAGGGTGAGCCGGTGCAGGGCCCGCAACTCATCCCGCGGCGCGATCTCCGAGCGCAGGCTGGGCACCAGCCGCACCTCGAATCCCGCATCGGCCGCCTCGTGCAGGAGGCGGTCACCGCCGCCGGCGATGATGCTCACCCTAAAACGGTCCGGGTCCAGTGCCTTGGCGCCACGCAGCGCGACCGTGCCCGCGCCGGCCTGGAAGCGGGTCACCACCGTGGCGACGTGCAGCCGTCCAGTCACAACGCCACCCGCTCCGGTGCGCCGAGCAGATCGACCAGGCTCGGGCACGGTCGGTCGCCGAGCGTGACCTCGACCGCGGGCAGCCGAGCGAAGGTGTTGGCGACCTCAGCGATCCGCGGGCAGGCCGGTCCGCGGCCGGTAGCGAGCGCAAGTGTCCCGGCAAAGGCCCAGTAGCGGCGCAGTTCGCCGGCCATGTAGGTGCCTGCGGTCAACACGTCCGCCGCCCTCATCGGTGTGATCAGTCGCACAACCGGAACCCCTCGGTCGGCTCGTCGCAGCACGACGACACGATCCGGGATGAGCACGTCGGCTCGATTCGGTAGGTCCCGCTCGCCACGCCCGTGCGGCATGCGGCGCCCACCTGTATCCTCGATCCGGACCGGCTCGACCAGCCCGTGCACGGCCCGTCCGTCACTGACGGAGAGGTTGTCTGAGCAGGCACGGCCGTTGTCGTCGAGGGCCTGCAGCAACATCGTGGAGCGGCCTACCCCGGCGGGCCCCGCGAGCAAGATCACCCCGGCGTCGGTCTGCAGCCCGGCCGCGTGAATTGGCATCCGCCCTCGCGTGCCTGCCACCCACAACGCCGGATACTGCAGCAGGACCGCGCGGGTCAGCAGGTGGAACCGGGAACGCAGCGCGAGGGCTGCGGCACGCTCTTTGGGCGGCGGCCGGAAACGCGCCTCAACCCTGATCTTCGCGTGCGAAACACACGGTCCGACGGTGATGCGCAAGTCGAAACCGGAGCCGCACGCGTTTATCAGCGTCAGGTTGCCCGCCCGGTGATAGGCCCCCCGTGTCAGCGGATCCCATCCTTTCTGGGTGAACGGGCTCGCATCGTCAGTGATCACGAGGTGAACGTCTGGATCGCCGACGGTGCCCGGCTGCAACGCGATGCCGCAGGCCTCGCTGAAGATTCGCGACAACCACGGTGCGCCGCACTCGACGAGCAACCGTTCGCCCGCCTGAACCATGTTGGCGTGCATCAGAAGTCGTCCGGATACAGGGTGTCGAACAGACCGCTGAGCGCGGCAGGTTGCATCTCCGGCGGTCGGTACTCGGGCACGAGCTCGGTCAACACGAGACGCACGTCACTGGCGTCGTTGCGCCCAGCGGTCTCAAACAGCTTCACCAGCTCCGAGTCGAGGTCCCCCGAAAACGGGTCGCCGCGAGTGGCCGATATCCGCGCGTTTGCCGTCGGCGTCCGGGCCTCGCCCGCGCTGAACAGCGCCTCGTTGAGCTTCTCACCCGGCCGGAGACCGGTAAAGCGGATTTGCACGTCGTTGACCCCCGCCTGGGCCGCATAGGTCTCGACCAGCGAGACGATACGAACGGGTTCGCCCATGTCGAGCACAAACGTCTCACCGTCCTCCGCCATCGCGCCCGCCTCGAGCACGAGTCCGACGGCCTCCTCCACGGTCATGAAGAAGCGGTCCACCTCTGGGTCAGTGATCGTGACGGGCTCGTGGGCAGCAATCTGGTGCGCGAGAATGTGCATGAAGGAGCCGCGGCTGCCGAGCACGTTGCCGAATCTGACTGACCCCACGCACATGCCACGACCTGCGCGGCTGCGCACGACCAACTCACCGAGATATTTCGTGGCCCCCAACACTGAGGTGGGGTCGGCAGCTTTGTCGGTCGAGATGAAAATGAACCGCTCCGCGCCGTTGTCGACCGCGGCATCAACAAGATTCATCGTCCCGAGAACGTTGGACTTGACGCCTTCGCACGGATGCCGTTCGAGCAGTGGCAGGTGCTTGTGGGCCGCAGCGTGGTAGACGACCTGCGGGCGCAGCTCGGAGAACAGATGGCGAATGCGCGCCTCGTCCCGGATGTCGGCAACGATCAGCTCGTCGTTTTCCAGTAGCGCCTCGCCGCTGGACTCGAGCTGCAACCGGTGCAGGTTCGACTCGTCGTGGTCGAGCATGTACAGCGCCGCCGGCCCGTACGCGGCGATCTGACGACACAGCTCGCTTCCGATCGACCCGCCGGCGCCGGTCACCAGCACGCGCCGCCCGTGCACGGTGGCCTGCGTCGCGGGGCGCACCACCTGCACCTCCTCGCGACCGAGCAAGGACGCCGGGGACACCGCGTAGAGGTCCTCGACGCGGCTGCCCCGCTGCACCGCAGCGTGGAAGGAGGGCAGGTAGCGCACCCGCGCCCCACACCGCGCGGCGGTGTTCAGCAGCGCCGCGAGCTCGATGGGGGGCATCGACGGAATCGCGACGATCACCACATGAACGCCTTCGCTGCGCACCACGGCGGCCAGCGCCGAGATCGGACCGAGCACCGTAAGCCGGTCAACCCTTCGATGGTGCTTGTTGTCGTCGAGGAACCCGACGGGCACCAGACCGAGCTCCTGGTTGTCCGCGAGGTCGCGCGCGAGTGTGCGCCCCGCATGTCCGGCACCCACGATCAGAGTACGAGCCCGTGCCCCCTGCTCAGTGTGTCGGCGTGAACCCCAGTTACCTGCGTACATCGTTATCTCCTCCTCGAGGCACGCAGGTCAGCGATCTGCGCGCATACGTAGTCAACGTCGTCCTCGCCCAGCTGCGGATGCAGCGGGAGCGACAGCAATCGGTCTGCGACCCGCTCGGCGACCGGAAGGCGGTGAACCTGGTCGCCGAGCAGCTCGCGGAAGTACCCGAAGCGGTGCACCGGGATGAAGTGAACCGAGGTGCCGATCCCGCGAGCACCCAGTTCCATGGCCAGCTCGTCGCGGCTGCGTCCGTACTCCGGTCCCACCCGGATCACGTACAGATGCCACGCATGCCGTCCGTCGGCGGGTTGCGGTGCGACCGTGATCCCGGGCACCGCACTCAGCTGCGCGGTATACCTTTCGGCCGCCTCGGCCCGGCGTATCTGCCATGCCGTGAGATACGGAAGCTGCCCGAGCCCGATCGCAGCCTGCAGGTCGGTGAAGTTCGCCTTCATGCCGTCGGAGTCCACCTGATAACGCCAGCTCGAGCCGGGCTCGTAGCGCCGCCAGGCGTCCTTGCTCATCCCGTGCTGGCGCATCACCCGCAGCCGATCGGCCAGCCCCTCATCGACGGTCGTGATGGCTCCCCCCTCGCCGATCGGCAGGTTCTTGGTGGCGTAGAAGCTGAAGCAACTCGCTGCCGAGGCTGTTCCCACTGCCTGCCCGCCGAGCGCCGCCCCCAGCCCGTGTGCGGCGTCCTCCACCACGCGGTCCATCGGCAACCCGGCCGCCTGGGCCATCGTCGCGACATCGACCGGGTAGCCGCCCATGTGCTGGACGATCATGGCGGCAGGCTTCGTCCGTGCTGCGGCCGCCACCGACTCCGGGCTCACCGTCAGCGTCGCCTCGTCAGTGTCGATCATGACCGGTTGCAACCCGCTGTGCACGATCGCGTGCACCGCACCGCAGAAGGTCAAGGTCGGGGTCAGCACGGGTGCGCCAACGGGCAGGCCAAGCGCCCGCAGCGACATCTCCAGCGCCGCCGTGCACGAGCTGACGGCTACGGCGTGCGGAGCCCCGATCCAGGCCGCGAGCGACTGCTCGAACAACGCGGTTCTCGGGCCGGTCGTCAGCCACCCACTCGCCATGGCCTCAACGGCTTGCGCCTGAGCTTCGGGCGTGATGCGGCAATCAGCGAACGCGATCTCCCGAACGGCGGGGGCGGCGTGCGACGCGACAGTGATCACGCCGCACCCGACACAGCAGATGCGCAGAGCACGCGCCGATAGATCATCAGCAGGCCGTGGCCAGCTCAGCGACCTTGAGCTGATGCTCCGGCGGGCTTCCCGATGGTCGGCGCAATGGCAGACCACTGTCGAGCTGGGCGACCACCGCCTGCGCGACGCTGACAGCTCGGGCGGGGACGACGAATCCGGCACCCGCGGACAGCACTAGCTCAGCGACGCTGTCCGTAGTCACCGCCGTCACCGGGACCCCGCACGCCACCGCGGCGGTGGCGGGGTTGCACGCCTCCAGGGTGTGTCCGGCCGCAACGAAGAGATCCGCTGCGGCGAGCAGCCCGGCCAAATCGAGGGGTTCGGACAGCCAGCGTCCTGACGCCAGCCGCACACTGTAGGGCGCCGGTGCGGTAGCCGCAGGACAGATAGAGGCGACGGTCACGTCGCGGCGGCCCGTGCAGCGGAGCAGGTGTTCCCAGCCCGCTGTGCGGCTACCCGCGTTGGCCGCGTCCGCGCTCAAGACAAGTCGCACACCGGGAGCCACCCCCAGCTGGTCGCGTACCGCCCGCCGCGCGCCCGGTCCGGGCCTCATACACCCGAGTGGCGCCAGCAGCGGCAAGCAGTGGACTCGTTCACCGGGTGCGAGGCCCGCATCGACCAGGAGCCGGCCAGCCATCTGACCATGGGCCAGAAGTACACTTGTTCCCGCAGCACAGCGCCCCTCACGCCGCAGCCACCAGCCCGCGGGGACCAGTCTCCCGTTGCGCAAGACAATGCGATCGACCGTGTGCACCCTGGGCACTGCGGGTCCAGTCGGCATGGTGACCGGACCGATCGTGTGGACGATGTCTGCAGGCTCGTCGCCCCCGACGCGGACGATGCGCCGCGCCTCGACGAGCATGGCGAGCGCCGCATCCAGTCCGGCCAGGCAGCCCGCTGACGGATCCCCGTAGGTGCGAATGCGCGGGACCGCGCCTGTCGTCGTGGTCATGATCGCCTCTTCCCGGCCGGGGTCGGTGTTTCCAGCACTCCGAGCACCGGCCAGCGGGTTGCTGCGGCGAGATCGCCTACGTGTTGGAGGTAGGAGTAGCGGGTGAGCTTGGCGACGACGACGAGCAACGCGCAGTCGTGCACAGCTGGCCCTCGGGCCGCGAAGTCTGCGTCGAGCTCCGACATCGTCAGTACCCGGAGATCCGACCCTTCATTCTCGGCGCGAAGACCGTCGGTAGGGGCGCGAAGCAGGGTCGACCCGGGGTAGTTGGAGAACCCGGAAGCGTGCCCGTTGCTCCCCAACTCCGGTGTGTGGTCATTCGACGCGGTCACTTCCCGAACCGGTGCCCGCAGCAACGCCGTCATGGTGTGCGCCAGAGCAATCGAGCTCGCGGGTTCACCGTCTTCGATCAGGACCAGCGAGTGAGCGCTCGAAATCGCCGCAGCCTGCCGCAACGCGACGACGGTCCGCTCGTCGACGACCGCCCGCGCCTGGCCATCGTCGCTGACCTCGGCTCGGCTCGGGCGTCGGCGCCGCATCGACAGCCGCGTGCCGAGCCGGTGAACCGCGCTCGGCGGCGACGAGAGGCTGCCCAACACCGGAACGCCGACCTCTCGGGCAAAGGCCCGCGCGTCAGCGACCCGCGGCCGAATCACCTCGAGAATGGAGGCGAACAGAAGACCGGCGATCAGTCCAGCGAGCACGGCGAGAACCAGGTCAGTCGCGACATTCGTGGGCACGGCCGTTGCGGGGTTGGCCAACGAGATGACGTTCGCCGAGCTACCGGTGGCGATGGCGACCAGCAGCTGGCGCAGCGTCGCACCGACATCGGTCAGCTGCGCATCGACGCTTGACAGCGGCGACAGGTTCGCGGCGGTGGCCGCTCCAGTGCCTTGACTGAGCGCCGCGACGAGCCGGTCCCGTTGGTCGGTAAGCTGCCTCTGCTCGAGCGTCAGCTTGTCGACCAGTTCCTGCGGCTGTTGGTCGCCCTGCGACCCAAGAAAGTTGACCACCGTCGTCGCGAGCGAGCTCGCCAACGATGTGGCCACCGCGCCGTTGCTGTCGGTCACCGCGATGTCCATCACCGTCGAGCTGCCCAACCGCGTGACGGTGATCTCACGGGTGACGGCTTCCGCCGACCGGTTGTCGATCTTCGCGGCCTGCAACGCCTGCCTGACAATGGCGGTGCTCGTCGCGACACCGATGACGCGGTTGAGCACCGAGTCCGCCTCAGTATCCGATGCGATTGAGGTGGTCGACGCCTGAATACGCGCCGAAGCGACGTAGCCGGGCGTGGCTGTTGCGGACAACCCGAGGACTGCTAGGACCGGCAACACCACGAAAACTGCCGTAAGCCGCAGGTGACCGACCACGATGCGACGAAACGCTTCATTGATGTCCATGTGAAAGCCCCGATTCCTTTGGCGATTACCCGAGGCTAGGGAGCCGACCGGGTGCGCGGATCATCTTGTGGGGTGAGTTTGGCTACGCCATCGAGACCGGCCTGCGCGCCGCGGGTCGCACGGTCGACCTTGATGTATTGGGTGTGGCGTAGGCGGTTGTGTCAGCAGAGTGGGTCCGTCGCAGCGCAGGAGCGCGAGCTCAACGAGCCAATCCACCACGCCCGTGTCGGCGGGTGAGTACGCACGTGAGACTATTTCCCGGCATGCGGTCCGCCGTGGTGTAAAGGCAGCACCTCTGATTTTGGTTCAGATAGTTCAGGTTCGAATCCTGGCGGCGGAGCAGTGCAGGCTGCTACGAGACCACTGACGTCGACTGATCT
>JAABUU010002480.1_pt1 | contig 26210 bp, 22 predicted proteins | sample 5559301 | NCBI WGS metagenome assembly JAABUU01 (sample SAMN10711884, study PRJNA513360) | rock metagenome | isolation source: Antarctica rocks | place: Antarctica: Victoria Land, Richard Nunatak white | reverse complement strand
AACACAAAGTTGCTTAATGTCATTTTTCTTTGATATAAACAGAATTAAATATTCTGCTGATGACTTTAATAGTTTGATGAATTCTCTCTTTAAATTCTCAGCAAAATAGTCTTAAACTTTCTTCAGCTGATTCTTGCTCATAAGATAAAGTGATATTCACTTTGATTTTCTTCTCTTTAATAGTGATATCTCATGATCTCAAGACTTATGCTCTGATAAGCTTTTTTTTAGTTGTTTAAAGACATCATATGCATTCTCTGTCACATAGAGTTCTTTGTTGATTTAGTTAATCTGTGAATTCTTTTTGTGTAATCAGAACATTCTTAGTATAGCATCATACTTGACTGACTTAAGAACATCTAGTCTTAACTTCTGTGAATCATTCTTTATTATAACTTTAATATAAACTTCTTTATAAATTCATTTGTATTCTCTGTTAATCATATACACTTATATGAGCTTAGACACTTACTGCAGTGTTAGTTCTAGTTGTTTAATTGCTTTTTGCAAGATGAAGTTATTAATTGCTTCTGAATTTATCATCACTTAAAGTTGTCTCTTCAATGATATCTTAACATCAACTCATATCTTTTAATCATTATCAGTTTGTTGAGACATTAGAAGCTTCTTTGTCTTTAATTTTGCTGAGAAAGCTTGAGATTTTTTGACTTCTTTAAGCTCTTTACTTCTATTGAAGTTTCTTAAGCTCTATCTATATTTCACAGTTCATTTTATGATTCAGTGATCTTTCTTCATAGTTCTTTAAATCATGCTGATTCTTTGCTGATTATGATCAGTTTCATGTAGTTATCAGTTTCTTTTCTGACAATTTGTTTCAGATGTCAGTACATCTCATATTGATTATATTTGTGTTGAATGAGATTCTCTAATGCTTTTACTTTGTTGAGAAACTCAGATGACATATACTCTTCTATGTGCATTCAACATTCTTCTGTAAACATTACATAATCTGTAAATAGATATATCTTGATTTCATAACCTTTTCTTAATCACTTTGACATTTCTCAATCTTATATTGCAAATCATATCATTGTCATCAGCTCTTTTAACTGTACAGCTATCATTTTCACTTTATGTCATTTATTAACAATGACTTCTTCTTAAAATATCTGCTGCTGTTCTTTTAGCAGACTTTTATGTTATTTTAAACATCAGTTCTTAAGATGCTCATAGTTCTGCTTAAGTTTCATGTCAACTTTTCAGTTATTGACATTCTCTGAGTTCACATTCAAATTCAGATACATTCAGATAAGATTTTCTTATTCTTAAGCTTCTGCAGTGTCTATCTTCTAAGTTCTGCAAGTATCAGTCTCTTCAATCTTGTCTGAGTTGTTTCTAACAACTTTCTCTAGAATAACTAATTTCTTCAATTCATTTATCATGACATAATTGATACTGTGCCTCTTCTTAAACTTCTGTAATCATCATTTAACTTTGTCTTTACTGCTCATGTGCACAAAGCAGTTGTCATCATAGCAGACTGTTCAGCTCAGTTAATCATGCATTATCACTGAGTTCACTATTGCAACTTCTTTTCTCTGTCATTAAGGTTTCTTACAATTTCTGACAAGATATCTAAATTTATTACAGTTATAACATTTGCAAATCTCTGCTTGTTGAATGTAAGACTTAATAAGTTGTCTATTGTAATGCTTATGCTTCACTGATCTAGCTTATGACTTCTGATTGTGTTTCTTAATATTGTTGAGATTCATTGAATCTTCTTATGTTCTGATAATGAATCATCATTCTCACATTCTTAAAGCTGTATAAAATTCTGTCTTCTTCATCTGTTATTCTCACTGTCAACTATCAATGTTGATGAAGATATCTATCATCTCTTAAAGTTCTTCAAAACAATCTCTTTAAACTATCTCATCTTTAATATCTTCACTCAATTCTCAATAATATTGCAATACTAAGACATCATTGTCTCAGTCAGTTAAGGCCACAATGTGCTGAAACTTCATTAAGTATTTAATTGCTGACTTATTCATCTTTAGTGTGTAAAGTTGTTGTTTCACTGCTCTTTTCTCATTAATCACTCTGAAAATCTTTCAAAGTTCTTTCTTAAACTTTTTAAAGTCACTGAAGATCAACTCTTTGTTGACATCTTATTTCTTTGATGACTTGTCTAGAAATTCATGTAGTTTAAGGTTGATTCAGTTAAACACTGCATCTTTAAGATAGATTACTGTGTATAAATCTTTATTTATTTTGAAGTTGAACTTGTTCTAATTGAAATCTATGTATAGATTGAGTTTTGTCAAGAAGCTTCACAACTTTCTATGTTCATTGCTGAACACATTCAGCATCAATATCTTTGATATGTTGTTCATCTCTTGTAGATCTTCAAGATTCTGAAGATTGATCACATTGATAAAGGCTGCTTTCTGTGTGCTGACTGACATGTCTTATATTGTAAGAATGTTCAATGTGTTACATTCTGATCAGAGATTTCTCTGATATAGAGACTAGAGGTTAAAGCTTGTGATATAAGAGGATTTCAGACATGTTGAGTTAATCAGTAGTTAATAATATATTAAGTAATGATTGCATTGAACATGCTCATCTTCTTAAGAAAGATAATCTGTATATATATCAGACTGCTCACCTTGCTTACTTATAAGCACTGTGAGTCAGCTTACTCAGCTCACTTATGAGTACTGTGAGCTTACACTGAGCTGTATATCTTCAAGATGTAGTTCACTGAATCTACACATTCAATGAGTCTATTAGAATGATGGTCATAACAGTTTTCATTATTAATTCTGAACTGTTATACAGTCTGTAGCTTAATTAATCTGAGAATTAGTGACTTTCAGTCAGATTAATTTCAGAATAAGATTATGTTCTTAAAGATTTATAATTTATGCTTTTAATTGTTGCTGAAAGCTATTTATCTTGAGATGAAAGATCAGCTTTATAATTGATTAAATGATCTGTTTATTTAATAAAGATATCTTAAGTAATTTAATTTCATATTGATTATCAATCAACATTTAATTGACAACTATCAAAAAGACATATATTTAATCTGCATCTAAATTAATTAATACTTTTATATTTATCTTGTTCAGTTTGTCTTAAATGCAGTCTGCAAGAATATATGCATTTAAATTAAGAACATTGATTTAACTGAAGATTATACTTAATAATAAGAATTTTAGACTATTCAGTATGAATGCTTCACTCAAATTATTATTGAGTTGAATAAAAGCTTTTGTTAACTTATTTATGAACACTTCTATATCTGTGAACAACTTTAGTTTTTCAAATTGTTCAAATTAACTTCAACAATCTTCAGCTTTTTCTTATTTTTACTTTTTTTCTTATTCTTATTCTTATTCTTATCTTTATTCTTATCTTTATTCTTATCAGTGTTCTTGTTGTCTCAGCAGTCTTTAACTATATACAAGAACTTTTTACAGTAAAAGTATACTTTATTTTTCTTATATCAGATTCAATAAGCTTTCATATTTAACTTATTTAATTTAGATATAATTGATCTTTCATGACTTTGAGATTGATTTTGAGAATTAATTGATGAGTTGTTATGATTTAAATTTAAGTTACTGAAGATGTTAAGATGACTCTCATTATGTATTTCTTAAAGACTTTATTTAATTTAATTGACTTATTAAATTAACTCATCAAGAATAATCACTTTAATCTTTAAATACTTTTAGAATTCAGATCAAATCTTTTACTTTAAACTCTGAGTGAACTGCTGTTTCTGTTTATATTTAACTAATATAGACTGAAGAAGTTGTACAATTTTTGTAAACTTTACTTTATATTGTTAAATTGATTTTGTTTGTTTCAGTGTCTCATAATGATGACATTGATGTTTTATTTCATTAATGTTTTCAAAGATCAGTAGAAATGCTAAAAAGAAGTTATTTATATTTTAAAATTTAACATTTAACAGATCTTCTTTAACTTGAAGTTGTTCTTCTTTTTAAAGTCATCATACTTTAACAATATCTTTTAAATAACTAACTGTAACAGTAATCTTTGCTTTGTCATTTAGAAGTTAGTTCATCAATGTTTTGTAAAATTAAAAGTAAGCTTTCATTTTAAGAATTTATATCTCTGCAGTATCTGCTTTTCAATTACTTTTATAGATAGACAGTGTCTTCATCTTCAGAGAATTCTTGAATACTGTTGTAAAAGAAAATATTATTACATTAAATATTTCTTAAGTTTCTGAAGCTGCACTAAATAGAGATATGATCTTAAGTATAAAGCTAGAAATTAATTAATTAACATAAACATTTCTTAATTAAGTCTGAAGAAATGCAATTTAACTTGTCATTGTCTTGTAATTAGCTTAAGAAGTCATTTTTGACATTGATGACTGACTGATAATAGTGAGTTTATTTATCATTATAGAAATAAAGTTGAGCTTTATATTGAGAGATTATAAATGATTAAAGATGTTAATTAATAAATCAATTCTGATTTAATTTAAATTGCTGTCAGACATATTACAATATAAAAGAGATAGAACTTTTCTTTATATAATATAGTGTAAAAATTCATCTCTTTATTCTGTAATCTCAATGCTGAAATAATGATGAGCACTGAAAAGAGAGTGAATATATAGTTTATGCATTACTGCATTAAAACTTTTACAATTAAAATATAAATCAAATCAGTTCAGACTGAAGCCTGAGTCTTAAGACTGCTTAAAAGTGTGTTTTAAATCTTTGATGCTATCAGATGTGAATTGGTCTGTAGAAAGTTCCTTTTTGTTTATGCTATGTAGAGTATATATAGGAAATGATGACTAAGACATAAATAGGGGCGCTTAGTAAGAGATGAGTAAGCAATGATATCACAGGTCTGGAGTAGGGTTGTCACTGGGCTGGACCAGGCTCGGATGTTTCACCCGGCCCGGCCCGTCAGACAAGGAACTCAACCACGGCCTGGATGTAAGTTATTGTAATTTATGTCATTTCTCAAGTAATTTTGGTTATTCTTGGTTTGGTAAAAAGCCCTGATAGTTCTATACAAATAAAACAGACAGCGCAAAGATAAAATCGCTTTCAAGTTCAACGCACACCGTTGAAGTTTTGTTGAGTTTTCAATTTTTATTGATGTTCCTGCCTAGTCCGAAGAGAGTTGGTGTTGCTTACTAAGTCATTGACTTTGAAGTACTTCGTGCCGAGGGTCATCCAAACTGCCATTGAAGTCAGACAGACTGTAATATCATACTTTAAACTGTTTCAGGTCAACAACATCATCAATAAGGTCAGTCAAAGACTTAGGAGAGATTGTTTCTCTTTTGAACTTCAAGCTGATGCACTCTACCAACATTAGCAACCACCTTTGGTCCAATATCGATATCCGTGACTCATGACCATCACTAGACTACGAACACCTTTTCCATCACTCACTTCAGACAACTTTGTAGCCAGAGGCTCTGCAGGGCATGTCTTTGCAATTAGCAGAGATGTGATCTTCAAATGTCCAACTAAATTTGATCATCCGGCCCCGTCACAGGAGGAAGAAATGGAGGACAGCATTGAGAAGATGGAGAACGAGAAGGCTATCTACAAGATCTTAATGGAACATCGGCATCCAAATATTGTCCACGGCATTCTCTGTGTCTCCGAAGGCATCTTTATGGAACGTTTGGAAAGAACTCTCCAGTCCCGCATCAACCAGTCAGATACGTTGCCTGTCAGTCTTGATACTCAGTGTCGATGGATTCAGCAATCGACGAATGCAATTGTCTGGCTCGAAGATCTTGGTTATGTTCATGGCGATCTACGGCCGGCCAATATTCTCCTGGATGCCTCGGAAAACATCAAGCTTGCGGATTTCGATTCCACGGTCAAGCAGGGCCAGCGGCTTCTTGTGGCAAGCGAGCCTTTCTGCAAGCTGAATGAAGACTACGAACTTGACTTAGCTGGCCCAACCAGTGAACAATTTGCGCTGGGTTCCCTGTTTTATACCATTCGATTTGGACACGAACCTTACCATGACCTTGAAGCGTCTACCAGGGTTTGGAAACTCATAAAGAATGAATTTCCCGCGACCTCATATGATGATGTCTCTGGTGATATTATCCGTGGGTGCTGGTGTTCCGAGTACAGCTCCATCGGTGAGCTACAAGAGGCAATCCGCAACCGATTATGTGGGCATCCTTGGAAGACAGAACGTAAGTGGGAGTCAGTGAATCAGTGGCGGTCTCTCTTGCTGTTAGCGGAATGTTTGACCTTCTTGGCTAAGGAATCCATGAGAGCTGATAACGCTATGTATTGGAAGGGGTGGAAGAATGTTCTCATCGCGATTGTTGCCATGACAGTGGCGGTCTCTCTTGCTGTTAGCGGAATGTTTTAGTGTACTTCCATCCACTGTGCTGTTGAGGCGCATTGGCTCTGGTGTGAAACTGCATGTCGTCAGCAACCGCCAGCAATTTGCCCACCTTTATCATGAGGAGTTCAACTCATACTGAGAAAGGGCTTGCACACTCATGACTGCGAGGTCTTTGGAAAGGGAAATCGAGGAAGGAGGCAAAGCTTGTTTTGGTTGTTGACTCTCTCATTTAACTTTGGTACTACCTAACAGTAGCTACGTACAACAGTCAGACTACAACGCAATGAATGACTATAAAACATCCTGCACGCCCTAATGAATAACCCAAAGCGTTGAGAACAAGAAGGGAAGAACCAGCTCAAGAATAACACTATTTTTTACAGCAGAGCTAGCTGTTGTCTGCGCTGTGATCCCATTTGATGTGATTGTAGAAGCTGAAGGGCTTGCAACTGTAAATGGTGGGAAAGTTGACACAACATTTGCCGCAGACGTCCCAATATACCCTGTACCACCAGTACCGGCATAACCGGTGTAGAACACGCCTTGTGGGACCGACGTCAGGCCTGGAGGCATTGTAGGGAGCACAGCGCTGCCGCCAGACGGCAAGTGACTAGCAGCGCTGCCTCCTGTGGGAAAGTAACTAACAGCGCTGCTGGTAGCGAAGCAGTCGCGTATATTGATTAACTACGGTGACCTATAGAAGCTAAAGACGCAGCGTTTCGTTCGACGATGCGGTACCCTATGGGATGCTTCTACGAAGAGGACATATGTCTTAGCCACAATTCAACGTCGTCCTATGTAGTCCAATCCGGAACAATCAACATAAGAGTCCTGACCTACAGTCGCCCCCCTTGATTGCGTGATACCCGGATGTTAACGCAGGACTTTTGAAGAACAGGGTCAGAGTTCGATTCAAGAATGGCAAACATTGACGATCTGTTCAAGGTGAGCACTCCGTGTTTCACCGGTTGGCGCAGTAGCTGATGCTTCTCAAGAAGCCATCCTTCGGCAATCACAAACGGAAGTCAGACTCAAGCCGAAATCCAGGTATTTCATCATATGGAACTCTGCTTAACGAGGCATGAAACTAACGGGGGTAGATGAGATATACAAATCGGCAAAGCTCAGCGCGAACGGCAATGCTAAACAGGATCGACAAGCTACCGTCCAGGAAGAGGAAGAATCTGGTGTTGCAGGGCCAGAGCTGCCACTAGGAGAAGAGGTTGACCAGGAACCGGATGATGATGAGGAGGGCCGATTCTTCGGCGGCGGCATAACGAAAGACACGGCCACTGTCTTGGACTTCATCGACGAACGCGACCAGGATGACGTTGTTGTAGGCACACTCCTGCAACGCGCAACGAAGCACGAGCTGAAAGGATATAGCAAGAGAAGATAGATACAACCTGGTTGCGAAAGGCCGCGCTAAACTTTGAGAGGAGGATATCAAAGAACGCAGAGCTGCGCGCGAAGTTCGAAGACGAGCCTCAGAAGTATGTGCGGAAGACTTGTCGACCAGTGTGGGTTCCACCTAACCTGTCATTGCAGGTTTATGGGCTCCGAGGCAGACCTCGACGCTGACATCAAAGCACTTTCAATTCTATCAGAGCATCCGGAGCTTTACGAGGACTTTTCAAAACTAGGCTGCGTCAATTCGCTTGTCTCGTTGCTTTCGCACGAAAACACGGACATTGCCATCGACACAGTAGAGATCATCAGCGAGTTGACAGATGAGGACGTAGATGCTGAACAAGAGCAATGGAATTATCTGGTCGACACGATGGTGGGTTGCATCCCATTGTGGTTTGGACTACTCTGACAAAGAGTGCAGCTTGAGGCAGGCCTACTAGATCTCCTTGTTCAGAATTTCTCACGTTTCAACGAAGAGAACGATTCTGACAGAAACGGTGTCTATCATGCTCTGAGTATGTTCTCTCTGATCCGACGAGCGAGCGAGAACCTGACCTTTAAGAGGCGTTCTAGAGAATCTTGCTTCCCGCTCATCGATAGCTGAGAAGATCGGACAAGATACATCCGTATTACCCTTATTACTCAAGCGCATACAGGCACCGGAGTCTCCCATTAGCCAGAACAAGCAGTATGCTGCCGAAGTCCTGGCAATCCTGCTTCAGTCCTCCCCCGCCAATCGAAAACGTCTTGCTAGCCTTGACGGTGTAGATGCACTCCTACAACTACTCAGTCCTTATCGGAAACGAGATCCTCCCAAGGATTCAGACGAAGAAGAATATATCGAAAACGTCTTTGACTGTCTTACATGTCTCGCAGAACAAGCCGAGGGAAAGGAGAAATTCGTGGAGGCGGAGGGGGTTGAGCTATGCCTAATTATGCTGTGGGAAGGGAGGATGAGCAAACCCAGAGCATTGAGGTTATTGGATCATGCGTTGAGCGGCCAAGAGGCTGTCATTGCTTGTGAGAGACTCATCGATTCTGCAGGATTGAAGACGGTGTTTGGGATGTTCATGAAGAATGTCAGTACAGCTTGTTGGTCTGACTTGAATTATCGGCTAAAGTCTTTCACAGCAAGACAATCATACCACTGAGCACTTGATTGGAATACTAGCCTCACTTCTTCGCCTACTGCCAGGTGGTTCAGCTGGGAGAATAAGAACCCTTGCCAAATTCGTCGAGAAAGATTATGAGAAGCTTGCTAAGATAGTAAAGCTGAGGAAACAATATGCTGCGCAAGTACAGGCTGTCGACAGAGGCATCAAGGAGGAGCAGAGTACCGCAAGTGCCAAGGTTGCTGAGGATGTGGCCGACCAGTGGCTGTCACGAAGACTTGACGCGGGGCTTTTCTGTCTTCAGGTAGGTGCTTTCCCTGATTTTATTCGAAGTTTACTGTTGACCTTAACCTTCTTAGACTATTGATGTTATTCTCGCGTGGCTTGTCGCGGAAGACGATGGTGCAAGAAGAAAGATAGAAGAGCTGCATGACGAGTCACTGTTGGTTATCAAAGAGACCTTGCAGGGTAAGAAGTCCCTTTCCGTTTCGTGATCTTTCTATACTTACGCCTTTCGCAGAGCAACTCAGTAGTATGAGTAATGTAGAGAGCGACGGGGACCCGACTGCAAAAGATATGCATGAGACATTATTGAAATTCCTGTAGTATCAATATGTCGATATGCTAGATACTTTATTCTGTAAGAGCTCAGACGTTTGACCTGCATAATATGATTGAACTCTTCTCAAACTTTGGATGAAGAGGGCTGAGCTATGCGCTCCTCCAGAAGATGACGACGTTGCGCTCCAGACATACCTTACCTAAGGTACAGTGCCGGTGGAAATTCTGGGCCATCCACACCGTAAGCAAAAAACACACCTGTTTTTCTAGTAAAACCTGCCACTCCTGTATTCACTCACAAAATCACACACCCACAAGATCAATTGACATCCTCAAAGCCCTATAATGACAGTCTCAATGCCAAAGAGTAAAAGAAAGAATATTAAGACAAAATCTTCATCAAAACTGCATCTAAAAGATCTCAGATGTTTCTTTACACTCTCTTTATCTCAAGATGTCAAGAACATCAATGTTAATGAATTTAAAGACATTAACAGTGTCAATTTAACAAGAAAAAAGACTTTAACTAAAGCTCTACTTATGTTTTTAATTCATTGAACTGTCTTTCTTGACAAGAAAAGTCTTTTTGACAAAAGCAAAATGATAAATCTCATCAGTTTTAATTACTCAGCATTTCTGACAAATAAGCAGATCAAATTAAAAGAAAAGACTCAATTTAAGAATTATTAAGTGTAACAACAGCAGATTAAGACACAGCTGTCAATTAATGAAATTAAAAAACAGAACACTTTAATCTTAAATTTGAAGAATATTAATAAAGAAAGATAAATTAATTTAAAGATTATTTTTTTGATCTGACATAAAAGCAAGAAAAAGAACATTTAGATGACTGTTAACATTAAATTTATATGAAAGACAGTCTTAAGATCTGTTTAAAATGACTTTATAGACAGCAATGATTTGAAGTTCTTAAAAGAAAAAATAATTTTCTTATAAAAAAAGAAAGTAAATTAATTACTTTCTGTAAAGTGTCTATATTAATTGATACAGCAAACAGCTATAGAAAAGAACTGAACAGCTATGAAGAAGTAAAAGAAGCTGAAATTGAAATTAAATAATTATATAAAATATTTAATTTATTAATGACACTGTGACAATGCAGAGTGCAAGAATAAGAAGAGAAAATACTTAATGTTAAAAGAAAAACATTATGCTCTGAATTTCAATTATTTCACTGTTTAAAATAAAGTCATCAGCAATAAAGATGTCATCATTTTAAGCTTTTCTCTTTAAATTCTTTATATATTTAATTAATTTTCTTCATCTTCTCTAAAGAAGACTTCATCATCTGCTTTACAGTTTTCTTTACAGTCTTCTTCATTCTTTACATCATTCTTGATCTTTACATCTATTCATATTTACATAAAACAGATCTCATCAATGTTCTTAATGTCATCAATGCTTATGCAGAGTCTGTAACAATACTTATTATTATATATATTTTTTTTTTCATCTTATTTATCTTCATCATCATATCAGCATTCTTATCAGCATTCTTATACTGCTTTATCTTCTTTATCTTCTTCATCTTTTTCACAATATCAAATGCATTATTTAATACATTCATTTCATTCACTCTCATCTCAGCTATCTTCTTCATCTTCTTTAAAGTCTGCTTCACAACTTTTATAATAATCATCTTTACATTAATTTCTTTTCTATAAAAAGAAAAGCAGCTCTGTCAGCAGTGATAATACAGAATTAATGAAGCTTTTATATTAATATATAAAATGATTTAAAAAACAGATTCTGAAATACTTAATGTTGTTGAAGAATGCATATAAATAATTATGAGATTAGCTGTATAACATGAAGCAGATAAAAAAGATAGAGATTTAAGACTGAAGAAGTTTAAATATTTCTTTAAGGTTAGAAAAGCAGCTAAAGAAAAGAGTTAGAAAGTGAGCAAAGAAGAGAACTGTAAAAGATATAAAAAATAGAATAAAATAAATAAAATAAATGAAAATAATTGATGTTGTAGACTCATTAATGCACTTAGCAGCAGTTGTGAAGTTTTTAAAGTATTAAATAGTATTTAATTTATATGTTTTTATTTTTTAAATCTGTTTAATCTAAAACTTATAGTCATTATCAGTGACTGTTAACTTCATTTCAATATATGCACTTCAAAAATGTATTTTAAAATGTTTATCACTGTTATATTTCTTTACTGTCAGTCATATAAACTTCTTAAAGTTATTCTTATACTTTTTTACAAAATCTTTATGTCACTGCATTCACTGCTTAAAGATAACAAAGAACTGTTTAATAGAATTGTAGTTAGAAAAGTAAAAAGAAAGAAAAATAAGCTTTACATTAATCTTAGTATATATGTTGATTAATTTTTAGTAATATATTAATAATTAAACACAGAGAAATCAGTAGACATATTTTGAAGTGATGTATAGAGACATTATTTATAATTAAAACAGATTGTGACTCTGAAAAAGAACTGCACTTTGAAAGAACATAATTTCATATAAAAAAGTTAAATAAAGCTTCTGTTATAAAGTTCTGTCTGACTGTTCATGCTATATATTCTTTGACAGTGTATGCTGACAGTACACTTCATCATTTACTTTATTTCAATAAAATTGACATCAAGACTCTCACTTTACAATATAATTACTTAAACTTTCAATTCTTATTTCATTCATTTGCAGCTGACTCATCAATAAAGACAAGCTGATCTGCAGTTTAATTAATTAGCTAAATAAGTTATTCTGCATATAGATTATCATCTTGTTGAATGACTTTTCATTGTAGCTATTAAAATCATAAATATTAGTCATTGAATTATACAATAAAGATTCTCATCATCTTTTATGTGTATCTCATTCTCTTCAGAACATCAGACAATGTTCTGAACTTGACATTAATTTTAAATTTATTTTAAAGAAATTATTTTATCTCATTACAATAGATTCAGAATCTTCTTTAAAATATTCAGTCAGCATTTCTTTCATTGTTAAGATTAAAGCTCTAGATCAATCTTTTCTTTTAAGTTTAGAGATCTTGAATGATTCTTATACTCATCAGTTTATTTACATTCTTCAAATTTATTAAATAGATACTCTTATATTTTTGTGAATTGATGAAATTGATATCTTACAGATCAATTAACTGTCAATGAGATCTTTAGTGTACTCAGACAATGAGTGAGACATTGCTGAAGTTTAGAAAGCAGTCATGATGATTGTGGGGCTGTTTTCAGTGTGGATTTGTGAATGAATATGGGGGTGACAGGTTTTACTAGAAAAACAGGTGTGTTTTTCGCTTACGGTGTGGATGGCCCAGAATTTCCACCGGCACTGTACCTGCAGGTGGTGATTCGGAATGCTTACTAATAAGTGTAGCGCTAGTAACGATGCGGCTCAAATTATGAAAGGTAGATGGCGCAAAGGAGCTTCACTTCACCCTTCACACCACGTTGAAGGTGCGACGGAATCTTTTACCTCCGCTCGTCTTTACAACACGTGAAGTATAGATGATCTGTGGCTGAAGGTGACTCCGCTCGAAGCCGCTCAGGCCAACTTTGCCCGGGGGCAGAGTGTTACCCTTTTCGACCCGCCACCAGCTTCGTCGACTGAATTGAGCTGTACGATCCTTGACGACTAACTATCATACTACCTTTCCGAGTCACGATTACACCATGGCGGACTATGAGGAAGCGTATGATGACGGGTACATAGAAGGGGATGAAATGCAGGAGGAGGGGACGGGGCAGATCACGGCAGAGGATTGCTGGACCGTAATTTCGTCCTTCTTCGATGCCAAGGGTCTTGTCTCGCAGCAACTCGACTCTTTCGATGAATTCGTCTCCACTACAATGCAGGAGCTGGTAGAGGAGAACTCCCAGCTCACTCTTGACCAGAATGCGCCACAGTCTGAAGACGACTCGGACCCGATTGTGCTACGGAGATACGAGATCAAGTTCGGCACGATGCTTCTCTCCAGACCTGCAATGACAGAAGGCGATGGAAGTACCAGTATTATGTTGCCGCAGGAGGCACGATTGCGGAATCTCACGTACTCCAGTCCGCTTTATCTTGAGATGACCAAGAAGGTGTCAGTCGCTCGAGAACGTCCCATGGTAGAGCCCAGCGATGATGGAGGTGCCGGTGAAGATACCGATCTTCAAAAGCAATCGTCCGGAACGTACCTGCATTGGGAGAATGAAGATGGGGTCGATGAAGAGCAGGAACCGACAAAGGTCTTTGTTGGCAAACTACCAATAATGCTGAAGTCAAAATACTGTGTCCTCAAAGACTTGAGCGAGCAAGAACTATACGCTTGGAACGAATGTCCTTACGACCAAGGTGGTTACTTCATTATCAACGGTAGCGAGAAGGTTCTCATAGCACAGGAGCGTAGTGCTGCCAATATCGTCCAAGTGTTCAAAAAAGCACCTCCGAGTCCTACACCGTATGTTGCGGAGATTCGCAGTGCTGTCGAAAAGGGATCAAGGCTCATCTCGAGTATGCAAATCAAGTTATTTGCAAAGGGCGAGGGATCGAAGGGTGGTTTTGGCCAAACTATCAAATCGACTCTCCCTTACATCAAGTCCGAGATACCTATTGCCATTGTCTTCCGAGCTTTGGGCGTCGTATCTGATGAGGATATTCTGAACCACATATGTTATGATCGGAATGACACTCAGATGTTAGAGATGCTGAAGCCATGCATTGAAGAAGCGTTCGTCATTCAAGATCGCGAAGTAGCGCTCGACTTTATCGGCAAACGTGGCAACTCGCAAGGCATCACACGCGACAAGCGTATCAAGTATGCTCGGGACATAATGCAAAAAGAGCTGCTGCCTCACATTTCGCAAACAGAGGGCAGCGAGACTAGGAAGGCTTTCTTTTTAGGGTATATGGTTCACCGGATGCTACAGTGCGCTCTAGGCCGGCGTGAAGTTGACGACAGAGATCATTTCGGGAAGAAACGCTTGGACTTGGCCGGACCGCTACTTGCCAACTTGTTTCGAATGCTCTTCAACAAGCTCACAAAAGACGTCTACAGGTATCTCCAGAAATGTGTTGAGAGCAATCGTGAATTCAATCTTACGTTAGGCGTCAAGTCCACCACAATTACCAACGGCCTAAAGTACTCACTAGCAACTGGCAATTGGGGAGATCAGAAGAAAGCTGCCTCGTCAAAAGCTGGAGTTTCTCAAGTCCTAAACAGATATACGTTCGCTTCGACGCTGTCGCACTTACGACGAACCAATACACCTATTGGTCGCGATGGTAAGATTGCCAAACCCAGGCAGCTGCACAACACGCACTGGGGTCTCGTGTGCCCCGCGGAAACGCCAGAAGGGCAAGCCTGTGGTCTTGTGAAGAACCTGGCGCTTATGTGCTATATTTCTGTGGGGACACCCAGCGAACCGATCATTGACTTCATGGTCCAGAGAAATATGGAAGTATTGGAGGAATACGAGCCTCAACGTTCTCCGAACGCTACCAAAGTATTCGTGAATGGTGTGTGGGTCGGGGTCCATCAAGACCCTGTGCACCTCGTCAACACCGTACAAGCTGTTCGAAGGGGTCACATGATCTCCCATGAAGTTAGTCTGGTCAGGGATATTCGGGATCGGGAGTTCAAGGTTTTCACGGATGCTGGAAGAGTCTGCCGACCATTGTTTGTGATTGACAACGACCCCAAAAGCCCGAAATGTGGAAGCCTCGTCCTCACCAAGGAGCACATCAACAGGCTTGAAGACTACAAAGACCTATCTGCGGAGCAGCAGGAGGAAATAAGGGAGAAAGAGGAGGCGGAGAAGGGGGTTAAGGAAGATGGTAGTGCTTATGGCTGGAACGGGCTAATAAAGAGAGGTGTTGTTGAGTACGTCGATGCTGAGGAGGAAGAAACAGTAATGATAGTCATGACACCCGAAGACCTGGAGATTTCCAGGCAGTTACAAGCCGGTTACGTCCTGCCAGAGCCTTCGGACACCTCAGAGACCCTGATGAAACGTGTCAAAGCTCCAATGAATCCTACGGCGCACACGTGGACGCACTGCGAGATTCACCCCAGTATGATTCTGGGTATTTGCGCCAGCATCATACCATTTCCAGATCATAACCAGGTAAGTCAATACTGTTACATTATAGGACATTCTAATGATTATACCAGTCCCCTCGTAATACCTATCAATCCGCCATGGGTAAGCAAGCCATGGGAGTTTACCTCACCAACTATGATCAGCGTATGGATACGATGGCGAACATCCTCTACTACCCTCAGAAGCCTCTGGCTACTACAAGGTCAATGGAGTTTCTGAAATTTCGGGAGTTACCTGCAGGCCAGAATGCCATCGTTGCCATAGCCTGCTACTCCGGGTATAATCAGGAAGATTCCGTCATCATGAACCAGAGCAGCATCGATCGTGGACTCTTCCGCAGTCTCTTTTACAGATCCTACACCGATCAGGAAAAGCGAATTGGAATGTCAGTCGTCGAGCAATTCGAGAAGCCAATGCGAAGTGATACACTCAAGCTCAAACACGGCACTTATGATAAACTCGACGACGACGGGATCGTAGCACCTGGGGTGCGTGTATCCGGCGAGGACATCATCATTGGGAAGACGGCTCCGATTGCACCAGATGCAGAGGAGCTTGGTCAACGCACCAAGCTTCATGTCAAGCGGGACGTATCAACACCTCTACGGAGCACCGAGAACGGTATCGTCGATCAGGTCCTCTTAACAACGAATGCAGAAGGCCTCCGATTCGTCAAGGTTCGGATGAGAACGACAAAGATACCACAAATAGGTGACAAATTTGCCTCACGTCACGGGCAGAAAGGTACCATTGGTATTACTTATCGCCAGGAAGACATGCCTTTCACGAAGGAAGGGATCGTGCCAGATCTCATCATCAATCCTCACGCCATTCCATCTCGTATGACTATTGCCCATTTGATCGAGTGTCAACTTAGCAAGGTCTCTTCTCTTCGTGGTTTTGAAGGGGATGCCACCCCTTTCACCGAAATCACGGTCGACTCGGTTTCAAAGCTACTGCGCGAACATGGCTACCAATCTCGCGGGTTCGAGGTCATGTACAACGGGCACACAGGTCGAAAGCTGGTAGCACAAGTCTTTTTGGGCCCAACCTACTATCAGCGTTTGCGACATATGGTGGATGACAAGATCCACGCACGGGCTAGGGGGCCAGTGCAGATACTGACTCGGCAACCTGTCGAAGGTCGAGCCAGAGACGGAGGTCTTCGTTTCGGAGAAATGGAGCGCGATTGCATGATTTCTCACGGTGCAAGTGCTTTCTTGAAGGAGAGGTTATTTGAGGTCTCGGACGCCTTCAGAGTTCACATTTGTGATATCTGTGGGCTTATGACCCCAGTCGCGTAAGTCGTCGCCCTGCAAGAAAATGTAACTATTTATCTGACTATCTCCCTAGGAACCTTAAAAAGAACTCCTTCGAATGCCGACCTTGCCGGAACAAAACGAAAATTTCGCAGGTCCATATTCCTTACGCTGCTAAATTGCTGTTCCAGGAGCTCGCCTCCATGAATATTGCAGCGCGAATGTACACCAGGAGATCCGGTGTAACAGTCCGTTAGGGTTTCTGAGAGGTTCGGTCGTTTTTGCTGTTCTCACGCGACTGTTTGAAGCTCCTTTTACCCTTGTGTACCGTTCAACGGTTCCTGCATGGCGACGGCGTTGGCTCGGGGCGAGGTTTGAAGGGGGTCTTCAAGTTTCATCGGAAGGAAAGGGAATCTCAAACTGGCTTGTAATAACACTGACGGAGAGCGGAATCATTGTACACCACACTAGAAATATAAGTAATCACCTCCCAACCTCGACTGTGATCGGCTACCTCCCCAACACCGTACGTGTCACGCAAGTCAAAGCCTTCGCTTCCAAACCCTATCCTCTTTTGTTGTACAACACCCCACCCCATCTCCTCCACCGCTCAGCCGGCACACCTTATACACCCCATCCGCGCAGAAACCTCATATCCTGAACCCGTCAACCCCGTCAGCATACCCTCCAACCCGCAGTTCCCATCATCACCAACCCCAGGGCAGGAATCCTACTCACGGCGGCAACAAAACCTCACTCCAGCTCGACGAAAAGAACGCAACAGCAGCCTAGACCAACCGAAACCCGCGGATCAGCTTGGAAACCCACGTCTCATCGACGCCCTTCTCCATCAATCTCCACAAGACGAGGACGACAAGACAATCACGACTTACACCGAACATGGCCACCGATCGGACGACGCTTTGGTTCTCTGGCGCCGTCACTTCCCGGTAGATGAGGCCCATGTAGCCCGAGGGTTCGGCGCGGCGGGGGGAGGAGGCGGGTTGGATTTGGACGCGCTTGGGAGGCATTTGGGGCTTTGGTGGAGGGTTGTGTAGGGTTGGTTGGTTGTGCTGGTTGGTTCGTGGTCGATGGCTTGGGTGGAAGCTGGTCGTGGACTGGGTGGAAGCTGTCGTGGATTGGATTTTGGAGGAGAGTTTATACGGGAGCGGGAGGGGCGGGTTGTGCAGTTTGGCTTGGGTCGGTAAGGATTGGGTTACTACCGTAGGGTGCTCATCTACGGAGTACATGTGACTGCCTTACAATTGATACTAGCCGGCATACTCGTACTCACTTATCACTATTCACTAAGGCACTTCGTAAGGTACCAGAACGCCGTCCCGGAAAATAGTTTAACCTTAAGGGATCTGCAGCGGCGAACGTTGGTGATATCATCACGGAATGATTGATAAGGATTGTGGATATCATTGTGGATCGTTCGCGAAAGAGCCTTCAGTTGCGGGGTTATTTCAACCTTTCGCTCGGAATTAAGCTGTAAGTCCATTGATAAACCGCATTGTGTACGTAGGAAAGATGCTTGACGTTTACCCTATAAAGTCCACTCTTGAATCTATCTATCTCGCTCTTCACCATAGTCTCATATAATCTCTCTTGTACAAAGTTATCAATCCACAATTGAAGAATCTGATATCTGTTCTACGTTCCTCTTTCCGAACAACCGAAATCATGAGTACAGATTACAAGTTCCAGGGTTGGATGGGACTTGACCAGAAATCCGTGGATGGTAACCTGAAGTTCCAGCAATACGAGCCGAAAACGTGGGAGGAGACGGACGTTGATATCAAGATCACCCATTGCGGCGTCTGCGGCTCTGACTTGCACACGCTTCGAAGTGGCTGGGGTCCCACCCTCTACCCAGTTAGTTTTACATCATCTATCCATGACATGCTTCGGTCAATGCTGAATCTCTCGCTCCAGTGTGTCGTTGGCCACGAGATCGTCGGGACAGCCGTCAAGGTCGGTAGCAAAGCCGACCACGGCATCAAGTGAGTCATCACTCCCTCCCGCATCCGGTGCTATCCCACATCATTCTGACACGATCCTTAGGGTCGGCGACCGTGTGGGCGTTGGCGCCCAATCTTCGTCATGTCTAAAGCCCGATTGCGAGGAATGCTCGGCGGGGCTGGAGAACCACTGCACGCACAGCGTTGGCACATACAACGCCAAGTACCCAAACGGCAGCAAGTCCTACGGCGGCTACGCCGACTACTGCCGCGCGCCGTCCCACTTCGTTTTCAAGATTCCTGACGCCATCCCGAGCGAGGAGGCGGCGCCCATGTTGTGCGGAGGCGTCACGGTTTTCTCACCCCTCCAGAAGAATGGCGCCGGACCGGGAAAGAAGGTCGGTATCGTAGGGATTGGCGGTTTAGGTCATTTCGGTCTCTTGTATGCCAAGGTACGGTTATCCTCTGCCTATGTTTGAGAGATACCTTCATATGCGCTAACATTACCTCTCCTGTGAAGGCTCTCGGCTGCGACAAAGTCGTCGCCATCTCTCGCTCCAGCGCCAAGAAGGCCGACGCCATGAAAATGGGCGCAGATCACTTCATCGCCACCGGCGAGGACAAAGACTGGGCCAAAAACAACGCCAGCACCCTCGACCTGATCGTCTCCACCGTCTCGTCCCCGAACATGCCGCTGCAGGAATACCTGCAATTGTTACGCACGAACGGGCAATTCATCCAAGTCGGCGCGCCCGAAGATCCGATCCCGAGCATCAACGCGTTCGCCTTGATTGGGAAGGGCGTGAAGATCGGTGGGTCTGCGATCGGGTCGCCGGAGCAGATCATGGAGATGCTGGAGCTGTCAGCCAAGAAGGGCGTGCATCCTTGGATCCAGAAGAGGCCGTTAAAGGAGGCGAATCAGACGGTCCGGGATATGAATGGTGGGAAGGCCAGGTATAGATATGTACTGGTGAACGAAAGTCATGCGAAGTTGTAGATGTGGGTTTTATAGGTAGATAGAGCCATGTCATCAGTCCAACGATTAGGATTTGCTTGCACGTGTAGATTGTCATAACTTCATACAAACCAATAATGCTCTCCGTGTCCGTATCATTCAATACCCATCAACATGGCCAGCTCCTCAGGACTCAACGTGCTCTTCCTCCTTCTAGCTCGTCCACCCACTTTCTTCACCGCGCTCTTCCGACTCCCAGCGGCGTCTGCACTCGTTCTGGTCCGTTTTGCCGCCTCCGCTTCCAATTGCGCATCGTCCAGCTTCTGCTGTATCGTGGCCTGAGACGCCATGCTCTTCGATGTCTACCGTCACATACTCAGTTGCGAAACACCAGGTGAAACTTCAGGGGCACGGGGATTACGACTTACCTGGCGCGGTAATTTCGACTGATATCTCTTGAGCGAAGAGCTTGGGGATGGCAGATCTGACGTGGAAGCAGGGAGCAGAGCCAGTTCGTCGAGGTCGGCCGTGCTTTCCTCCGGTATTCCGGTGAAGGACACTTTCCGCGGTGATGCGGGCGGTCGAGCGTTGCCCGTGGCCTCACCTAGTGCCGAGTCGTTTTGACGAGTCCCACCAGCAGATGCAGATGTGTTTTCCTCCTGTCTCTCGTCGCCACTGATCTCGTCGAAATTCCGTTTGAGGTGCTCGCGGGAAGTGTCAGCATCGAGACCGTCGTTGTTGGCGCTAAGACATTCCTCGTCGTCCGGCGGTTCCTCTTGGGCCTCGTCTTCCTCGCTGAAATCTGCGTCTTCCCCTTCCTCCGCGGAAACCGAGTTGTCGTTGGGGTCGGCCGCAGCCCCATCCAGACCAGAACCCAGCCCTAGGCCCATCTTTAGATCCTCGAGACTGATCGTGTCTCCGCCCTTGACCATCCGGTTCTTCCAGCTATCCATCATCGCTACCGCCTGCCTCCACCTTCCTTCCATCTTCTCCCAGCCCTCCCTCAATCTTCCGATCTCTTCTTCCCGGACTTCGACCTCCTCGATTGGCACAAAGGACGGGTTCGTCAGCAATTCTTTGAGGTGCTCCAGTACCACGTCCATTTCGGCTGATAGGGTGTCGTAGGAGGTAGGCAAGGCCACAAACGCACTCTCCTCCGACGTATCGTCCCCAGTCGACTCGGTCTGCCTACTCCCTTCCTGATACTGCGCTTGAGAGTTCGCGTTCGACTTGGCTGACAGTCCTTGAAGATTCCGCAGTGTGGCTAACGTACTCCTCACCAACCCGATCAAGTTGTCGTTTTCGTCACTCAGACCCTGGCTCAGCTGCGTCAAAAATTCCGTCGTCTCCTGCCTCAGGCTGTAGTTCGGGCTGTCCAGATCCTCTCCTCCCTCCAACTCTCCGATCCTCTGCGAAGGGTTCGTCGGCATCGGCTTGATGACAAGCGTGCTCATCCCTAACCCCTCCCGTTTTCCCCTCTGCTGCCCATTCAGATGCTCTTTCAACCTCCGCATCTCCAAATCCCGTTTCCGGATATCGTTCGCGCACTGGCTCCGCACTTGCTGCACCATCGTCCTTAACCTCAACGTCTCCTCGCGTAAAGAGCGCGCGCTGTTCTCAGCCGTGCGCAAGGTGATTCGGGTGGCGCGTTCCTGGCCGGCAGTAAGCGCCAATTGCCGGTTCAGCTCTGCGTTCTTGGCCTCGAGGCGCGATATGTCGAGGTTCTGGCGATTCTCGCTGGCGCGCAGGTTACGGAGAGTGCAGGCGATGGATTCACGGTGTTCGGCTTCGCGCTGGATGGGTCGATGCTGGTTAGATCTGTAGCGACTATGTAGGGTCTTTGGGTGTTCGTACATCTCTCCTCAGGATCAGATCGTGGACGAGGTTGATGATCCTGGCCATGGTCGCGGTCCGCCCTTCCTCGGCCTTTGACGGCTTCGCGAACTCGATGGGCTTGCCATTGCGCAAGAGACCGCGGGATAGTAAGAGGTTATTGATGTAGGCAGACGCTGTTTGGAGATTCTGGGTTTCCATGACTTGCGTCTATCTTGAAGAAGATCAGGTTGCGAAGTTGTAACGTTAATCAGCTTGCGATTGATTGCGGAGCGTTGAGTGTAAACAAAGCTCCGGCGGCCTTAGCAAGCCTTTCATGCAGTTCTGAGAAGTTGGCGGCAAGCTCCGCGTGAGTTGAAGTCGCGACAACTTTCTCCGTGGACAAACTCACGTTTGAGCATTATCTCCGCAGGGGGGTTCCAGTCATCTGTGCTCTTCTGCATTCGACCAACTTACTGTCTTAAGCATTGGCGTGTTGCTAGTTGTAACTTCGACGTCTCAAAAGCCCTCAACGTTCGAACACAGCTCGGGAATCTACAGCTCTACTGTTCGGAGACTTGACCACAACATAGCTGCCCAAGATGTCTACCTTCACCGTTCCCTACTCTTCCAGTCCTCCGTCAACGCCCGATAGGGGATCGCGTAACGGCGGTCATGGTAACCTCTTCACAAACATGGCCACAAACACGACGACAACCCCCGCTGGGCCCCCTCCTTCGTCGGCCAATTCTTTCACACCTGTCGGCCCGCCTCCTTCGTCCTTTCTTGGAAGCTCACAGCTTGACTCCAACAGCAAACCGTTTCCGATGAAGCCGAACTTTGGCCTCAACATGGGCTCACAACGGAACCCCAATAGCCCTTCGTTCAAGACGGTTCACCCGAATCGACATAAGACGACGAAAAATGGAAATTCAGCAGGAAGCTCGAACCTGAGACAGGGCTTCCACTTCCCCGCCAGCAGTTCACCTCTTGAGGCGCCAAGCGACTTTAGTGAGTTTGGGGAGGACTCGCAAGTGGATGGTGAGGGAGAGACGGACGATGGGGATGAGCAGGGTGACGACGACATGGACATGGACATGGACCAGCAGGACGCTCCTTCGGTCGAGAACGAAGATTTTACAACTCCGTCACGACTCGGGTCTTCGTTTCGCTGGGAAACATACTCAAAGTACGGATCCCCCTTGAAGGACAACATCCCAAGGGGCACAAAGCGATCTAGAGCAGGCGCAGTTGTAGCCCAGAGCTTATGGTCCTCCTTTGCAGGCGGGCTGGACCTACCAAAGAAAAAGAATTCTGCTATACCAGGGATTTTAAGAGATTTTGCAGCTGGGGGCGCAGCAGTGGATGTCACTGAATCGGATGAGCTCATTCTAGCTACTGAGGACATAATAAGCCGGTTGTACAATATCGACGCAGGAAATTTGGCACTCCAGGATGCACTTACGACAGCTTCAGGAGAATTGACCAGAATCTGGCACTCGTGTGTCGATAACGATACTCGACATATCGGGACAGCTGAGTATGTCGTGGGCATAGGTCCTAATGAGAATGCGCCATCTTCGACGAAAGCATCTTTCTTGAGTACATTCCTCTTACAACTGCATCACCCGCCTCCTCTGAAGGGCAAGCAAGCTTTTGCATTCTCTCGATCAGGTCGAGCATCCGGATATTCAGAGTCTTTCGGCAGCTCCCAAGTCCCTCCGAGGCCATCGCCTCCGCCGAAGGTCTTGCTCGACTGGCTCAACACGTACCACAACCCATACCCATCGGCGACCGTAGACCTACAAACCTACCAACCGAATCCTACAGCGCATGTGAACTTCTGGGATATTGTCTTCTCTACTATGCTACGTGGTCGAATCAAAGATGTCATCCGAATATTCAAAGAAGCTGACTTCAGACATGCTCGGACAGCTGCAGGCGACGGGCAAGGTCAAGACGGTTATCGGGGAGTGCAACTTGGGAATATCACAAGAGTCATCAACCGTGCCATAATGGTTTTGGAAATTTGCCCGGCGATGAAAGATGAGAATTGGGATGTTAAGGGTACTGACTGGATAATATTCAGACGACGAGTAGAACAGGCGGCGGCAGATCTAGCAACGTTCGCTGAGGGTCGAGACCGTGAAGCGGAGGACGACAATCAACAATTTCGAGCCGAGAACTTTGGGATTCAAGGTTCACTGGCAAGTATTTCCGCATTGAGCCAATCGACTCGAAAGGCCGAGAGCAAAGTACCATGGACGATATACCAGAACCTCAAAGCTATGTACGGCCTTCTTCTTGGCGGCACCACAGAGATCATCTCCTTTGCACAAGATTGGGTTGAGGCAACTATTGGTCTTACGGCCTGGTGGGACGGCGATGACAACGACGAGATTACGAAAGGGAGCCTGGGGATGAGCCGACGGTCGATAAGACGCTCACAGTCGCTCGCACCACGCTCTGTGGACGTCGATGTTCTCACTGCCTATTTACGGAGATTATCGTACGCGTTCGACCGGGTGACGGACGATACCGATGAGGAGGCTTTCCAGATAAATTCGATGAACCCAATTGAAGTTGGCTTAGCGTCGGTCTTCGAGGGTAACGTTGAAGGTGTCATTGGACTCCTGCGTGGCTGGTCCCTCACAATAACTTCAGCAGTCGTTGAGATTGCAAGCCTCGGAGGCTGGCTTGGCATACCGTCTGGTACCAAGATGATGAACAACTTCAACGCAAGCGATTTGATGGTCCTCAGCTATGGTCAGGACAAGCAGAGACTTGGCAAGGACGAGATACTAGTAGAATACGCAGAGGCTCTTTCCAACCGAGACGTACTACGGAGCCAGCATCACGACATTGAGCGTGAAGGGTGGGAGCTGTCTGTGGAAATACTTGGACGGTTGGACGATGACGTTCTCTCGAGTAAGATAATCTGTCAGCTCTTGGATGAGCTTCCGCTCGACTCCGGCGACCGGGTGGACAATCTACTCAACATCTGCTCCGAACTCGGCCTTGATAGCCAGACCCGCAAGATCGCCGAGGTTTGTCAATCCTTTTCCGGCATGTTTAATCCGCAGCAACAACATCACTAACAAATCCGTAGAGATACGCCGACTCACTAGCCGAAAACACAAACGAGTACGGCACGGCATTACTCTACTACGCCCGCGCCCACCAAGAAAAGAAGATCAAAGACGTCCTCGACCTGCTCATCTCCCTCTGCCTCGTGCAATCCGTCGCCTACCCCGCCGCGTCGGACCTCGACGACGACCTCGCCCTCCTCGTGACCTCACCCAAAGAAGTCCTCACCGCCCTCTCCGCCATCGACGCCGACGCCGCCGAGATGCTCAAACTCTACCTGAGCGGCTACGCCACCCTCCGCCGCTTCTACGACCTGCGCGACGCCGAAACCAACCTCATCCCCGGCCACAAACCCAGCCTCCGGCCCCTCGCCCGCAAACGCGAAGCCACCACCGCCCTCGTCACCGTCATCAACAGCGCCGCCGACTCCATCCACGGCGGCCTGTACGACCCGGACCGCCACGTCGTCGTCCAGGTCGACGGCCTCCTCACCCTCCTCGCCGAATCCCTCCCCCTCCTTAACCACCATCCCCAACGCCTCCTCACCCTCCCGCAGACTTACGCCCTCCTCAAGGCCGTCGAGGACCTCCAGTCCGTCACCCGCCGCGTCTACGATCAGTGCGAGGAATGTTTCCGCTCCACGCTCGCGAACGCCCGGGGCGAGCGGGTGCTGGCGCCTGAGGCGCCGAAGGCGCTGCTGCGGAAGAGTCTGTCGGGCTTGACGGCCAGTAGTGGCTTTTCGATGTTCGAGATGGTGGGGAGCGAGGTGTGGGCACCGTCGCAACAGCAGGGGATGGATGTGGATGTGGATATGCAGGAACGGGAGGGAGAGAAGGGGGAAAGGAGTAGGTCGATGGGAAGCAGTGGGGTCCTGGTCAACAAGGGGACGGGTGAGCGTGAGGTCGAGGTCAAGAGAGGGTGGGATTGGAGGGTGGGGCTGAAGGCTGACGTCAAGGGCGAGGATGTCCTGGCCATCTTGAGGCTGGGGTTGGCGAGGGAGGTAGCGAGGGGGTGGTTGGATGGCGATGGGGATCGTTGAGCGTGGGCCGGACACGGTGGGGTGTTCTTTGTAGAGTTCGGCCCGTGTGGCATGCTGGGTTTTGTTTGCGAAATAAGGTTGGGTGCTTTTGTGGTTTCTATGTGTATCGATAGTTACATTCGAGCAATACAGGTAGGGAGAGGAGCCATGGCGCACGTCCTCAACCTCAGATTCGGAATCGAACTTTATAGAGCACGGGAGGCCCTCGACCACGGTTGCGTTTTCGGTTTTAGTCCGAAGTATGTATGCCGTCGTCAGAACCAGCATCCTCGCATTGCATCCAACATCCTGTGAAGTCAGGCCTACTGGGAGATGCAGTGTTCGAGGTCGTTTACTCTACGCTTCACGGCCTCTGGAAGGAAGGAAGCTATCTATATGTGAAATGGCGAGCAATCAGGCACACATGCGCTGTAGATTGTGGATCGCTGGGTTATCCGTGCGCGTTGCCGTGTCGGTCACGGAGGAGGCGATTTTTCTCTTAATTTTGCATAGTTTCGGGATTGGGGATCGAACCTGGAAGAATTACACCTTAGGGTTGGGTTACAGATCCCATTCCTCCGGATCTTGAGGACCCG